>JACCDQ010336625.1_pt1 | contig 79201 bp, 77 predicted proteins | sample 7446031 | NCBI WGS metagenome assembly JACCDQ01 (sample SAMN15323442, study PRJNA562643) | freshwater metagenome | isolation source: river surface water | place: USA:Blue River Watershed | collected 2017-08-17
CGTGTGCGTGATCAAGGGTAGTGCTCATGTATTTCTCCGGATGTCTCGATTACTTGCGCTCAGCCAGTACTTCGGCAGGTTGAACGATATTGTCTTCCGGCTTGTTGCCAAACGAATTGCGGGTGTAGGTGATCACGGCCGCGATTTCAGTGTCCGACAGCGTGGCCTTCCAGGCCGGCATGCCGTTCTTGCCGTTCAGCAGGATGCCGATCTGGCCATCCTGTGCACCGTTCACCATTGGCGAACCGGCCAGCGCCGGGAATGCACCCGGAACGCCTGCGCCGTTGGCCTGGTGGCAGGCCACGCAGTTCGCCGCATAGACTTTTTCGCCGCGGGCAGCCAGCTCGGTGGCGGTCCAGACCTTGTTCGGGTCTTCAGCGGTGGCCGCCATGTTCTTCTTCTGCTCGCCGACCCACTTCGCGTAGTCCTGCTCGGACACGACGTTGACGACGATCGGCATGAACGCGTGCTCTTTGCCGCACAGCTCGTAGCAGTTGCCGCGGTAGACGCCGACTTTCTCTGCCTTGAACCAGGTGTCACGCACGAAGCCCGGGATCGCATCCTGCTTCACGCCGAAGGCCGGCACACCCCATGCGTGGATCACGTCATTGGCGGTGGTGACGATACGAACCTTCTTGTTGACCGGCACGACCAGTGCGTTGTCGACTTCGAGCAGGTAATTCTCGCCCTTGGCGCCGGCTTCGTGGATCTGGTCACGCGGGGTGGACAGGGCCGACAGGAAGGAGATGCCTTCGCCTTCGCCCTTGATGTAGTCATAGCCCCACTTCCACTGCATGCCGGTCGCCTTGATGGTGATGTCGGCGTTCGACGTATCCTTCATGGCGACCACGGTCTTGGTGGCCGGCAGGGCCATCAGCACGACGATCAGGAACGGAACGATGGTCCACGCGATCTCGACAGCGGTGCTTTCGTGGAAAGTCGCGGCCTTGTAGCCCAGCGACTTGCGGTGCTTGAGGATGGAATAGAACATCACGCCGAAGACAGCGACAAAGATCGCGACGCAAATCACGATCATCCAGATGTGCAGTTGATAAATGTCGGCAGCAATGGCGGTCACCGGAGCCTGGAAGTTCAGCTGGTGTACAGCCGGACCGCCGACCATGTCATTGACTGCAAACGACGAACCGGCAACCAGCAGGCCGGCGGCAGCCATCAACGAGTGGAAGAGGCGCTTCGCGTAGTTCATATTTTCCTCAAATGCCTGATTGAAATCTGTTTAGTTGGTCCAACTTACTGTCGGCACGGTAGCCGATCAGTTCATTCTTGAGTTCATGCGCAAATTCCCGCCGCTTCTTGTCGGTCAGGTATCTGCCCACTTCAACCCGGTCGCCATCAGCCTCGAGCCTGATCAGACCATGCCTGAGTTCGGGCAACTCGATGCGGGTCAGCAACGGGTTCATCCGGTACCGGCTCACTTTCTCGGCCCGCACCAGCTGCACCACCAGCCCCTCATCGCCGAGGGCGATCAACTCGCGATCGGTCGCGTGACGTCCGAAGTACAAAAAGGCGACGGCCACAGCCGTCATCTCCAGCGCTGCAAACACCATCACGAGCCAGGCACCATGCACCACGAAGTAGCTGGCCACCAGGAACGAAGCCACGCACAACGCCAAATACGCCTTGGCCAGTTGGCGAGGCGAAATCGAGCAATTTTTCTTGGAAATCCACTCACGCGTCGCCATCGGACAACACTCTGTTCGAATATTGTTTAGCAGTTCACGGGCACAAAGCCGGGGGAGTATAAGCCAAAAGGCTGACCCAAGCCAAGCGGCGACCCTGAGAAATCAAGGATGATAGGCGGCTGCGCGCACGGGCCGGTCGGTTTTTGCATGTGATCGTCAGTTTCGTTTCAAATCGAGACGGATGATGGCTTCGCCAGCCGCCGTGGTACGTGCCTGCGGCTTGAATGCATGGCCATAAATGACCTCGATCGTCAAATTCAGCTTGCCATCCGGTCCGCGCATTGCCATTAAGGCATCCAGCATCCGTTGCCATGCACCACGTCCATACAAGCCTTTGCCTCGGCTAGCCAGCGGGTTGCCGCCGAGCGCGCGCACATCGGCCAGCAATTTGTCCATTGTCGAAAAAGTAATGTTCAGTTTTTCCATGTCCATCACCGGCGTAGCAAAACCGCCAGCCACCAGCATGTCGCCATAGTCATGCAGGTCAACGAAGGGCAGTACATGGCGGTCGCCAGCATCGCTGGTGCCGGCGGCAGCGGCAAACGCCTCGCGCAGTTCGCGAAAAGTGTCGGGGCCGAAGCAACTGAACATCAGCAAGCCATCGGTGCGCAACACACGCGCCCATTCGCGGATCACCGCATGCGGCTGCGGATGCCAGTGCAGCGCAAGGTTGGACCACAGCAGGTCGATACTGGCCGGCGGCAGCGGCAGCCGGCCGAAATCAGCGCAAGCCAGCGTGGCGCCCTGCATCGCACCGGCGCGCGGCGCAAACAGCCGCGCCAGCACACGCTGCATGCCCGACGCCGATTGCGCGCCGGCACGACGCGCCTGCGCCAGCATCGCCGACGAGGCATCGATGCCTAATCGTTGCGCCTGCGGGAAGGCCTGGTGCAGGCTGAGCAAGTCATCGCCTTCGCCACAGCCGGCATCGAGGATGCGCGCCGGCTGCGCCTTAATTAGCGCGAGGCGCTCGAACATGCGACCGGCAATTTCGCGGCGCAGGAATTGAGACTCAGCCACATGCGACGGCTGCGCGAACAGGCGACGTACGCGCGCGACGGAAATGGGCGCAATCTGTTGCGAAGTCGGGTTGTCGTCAGGTGGCAATGACATGCGGGCGCACACGCGCAAGCGCGGTGGAAGAATCGAGAAAAATCCTGAAGGAGCCGCACGCAGTTTACCGCAGCCATCGCATGCCACGCCTGTCCCGCCCCTTCCTGCTACGCACATTGACCGACCGGCTGCTACCCGGTTACTGCGCGCTCTGTGGCGGCGACGGCCCGGGACCGATTTGCGCCTGCTGCAGGCTGGCCCTGATGCCGGCAACAACATTGCGCTGCGAGCGATGCGCGATTCGCTTGCCGCAAGTTGCGGAGGACAGCCACAGCAGTAGCAGTAGCAGTAGCAGTAGCAGTAGCAGTAGCAGTAGCTGCAGTAGTGGCAGGGATAGCAGCGGCACAACGGAGATGACGGCGCCCGTGGGTTGCGCGGTATGCGCGCAAGAGCCACCGGCCTTCGATCGCACGCTGGCGCTGGCCGATTACGCACCGCCGTTTGATCGCCTGCTGCAAGACCTGAAGTTCCGCGCCCATTTGCCACTGGCTGCAGCATTCGGCGACTTGCTGGCGCACGCCGCGCAGCAGCAACTGACATGCGCACCCAAACCGGACAAGCCCGAGATCGTGCTGCTGCCTGTGCCGCTGTCACGCGAGCGGCTGGCCGAACGCGGCTTCAACCAGGCGCAGGAAATCGCGCGCCCGCTGGCCCGGGCGCTGCATCTGAAGATCACCACCGACATCTGCGCCCGCGTCCGGCATACCGAAGCGCAGGCTTCACTGCCGGCGAGCGAGCGGCAGGTTAATATGCGCGGCGCGTTCGCCGTGTTACAGCGGCAGGCCGTCGCCGGCAAAGCCTTTTGGGTGGTCGACGACGTGATGACCACCGGCCATACCCTGGCCGCATTGGCCGCCTGCCTCAAGCGCCACGGTGCTGCGCATGTCACCAACCTCGTGATCGCCCGTACGCCGACGCGCTGAAGCGCGTGGCCGTGCGGGCCGGAGCTTCCTGTGTTTCATGTCGTCCTCGTCGAACCCGAGATACCGCCCAATACCGGCAATGTGATCCGGCTGTGCGCCAATACCGGCGCGCAGCTGCACCTGGTGGAGCCGCTCGGCTTTCCGCTCGACGATGCGCGCATGCGCCGCGCCGGCCTCGACTATCACGAGTTTGCCCGCATGCGGGTGCACAAGGACTGGGAGGCATTCATTGCCGACAGCCAGCCCGACCCGCAGCGCATCTTCATCTTCACCACGCATGGCTCGAGCGTGTTTTCGTCGCTGCAGTTCCAGCCGGGCGATGTGTTCGTGTTCGGCGCCGAAACGCGCGGACTGGCGCCCGCCTTCCGAGACAGCTTTCCGCTGGCGCAGCGCATACGCCTGCCCATGCAAGCGGGCAATCGCAGCCTGAACCTGTCGAATGCGGTTGCCGTGACGGTGTTCGAAGCATGGCGCCAGCACGGCTATGCCGGCGGCAGCTGAACCTGCGGCGTCGCCCTGTAGCGCAGCTTCACCCTATAATTTGCCCCATTGATCGGTATGCGCCGCACCCTGCAACACGCGCATGCCGCCACACACCATCCACGTCTTTCCGGAGTTCCCATGAAACTGCGCGTCGCCCTCTCCGCTGCTCTCTCACTGTCGCTGGCTATGGCCGCTGGCGTCGCGCATGCACAAGCCACAGTCGATGGCGCGTTTGCGCGCGCCACCGTCGGCAAGCAGGCCAATGGCGCTGCTTACCTGCAACTATCGGCCAAGGGCGATGACACGCTGATCTCGGCCAGCGCCCCGGTGGCGGCGAAGGTCGAGATTCACACGATGAGCATGGAGGGCGACGTGATGAAGATGCGCTCGCTCGACAAGCTCGACATCAAGGGCGGCGAAAAAGTGAACATGCAACCCGGCTCGGGCGTGCACGTAATGCTGATGGGATTGAAGCAACCGCTGAAGGCGGGTGACCGCTTCCCGCTGACGCTGAACTTCCGCAAGGCGGGCAAGGTGACGGTTGATGTGGCGGTGAAAGAGATCGCGATGCCGGCCAAGGGCGGCGACATGCACCACGACAGCCACGAACACCACCATCACAACTGACAGCGCAATTGCAGGCGAAACTGAAAGCGTGACGGACGGTGGGACTGGCAGCGCGCCACTGACAGCGCGCCAGCATGACGCGCTGTCAGCCAGGCTTAACGACGCGCGTCGTAGTGGCGGTAGACGCTGCGCTGGCCGTCGTCGCTGAACAGCACGACATCGAAGGCATCGCGTAGCGTGCCGCCGGTTTCCATGCCCGGACTGCCGACGGGCATGCCCGGTACCGCCAGGCCCCGTGCCGGCGGTTTCTCGGCCAGCAGCCGCTTGATCTCGGACGCCGGCACATGGCCCTCCAGCGCATAGCCATCGATAACGCCGGTATGGCAGGACCCCAGTTCTTTGGGCACACCGTAGCGTGCGCGGTAGGGCGCCGTGTTCGGCACATCATTGGCGACCACCGCAAAACCGTTGGCCTCCAGGTGCGCTACCCATTCATGGCAACAACCGCATGTCGGCGTCTTGTAGACGGTGATCTGCGGTTTGCGCTCGGCTTGCGCAAACAGGGGTGTCAGCAGCGGTGTCAACAGCGCGAGGCTCGCGCCTTTCAGTACGGTACGTCGTTTCATGTCGGGCTTCCTTGCATCAGTCGCTGCAGCGGCGAATTGTCGCGGCCAGCAGGCTGGTGGAAGTGTAGTGCACAAAGGCCAGCGCTGCAGCCTTCCCCCCTTGGGCAATGACGGCTCGACCTTCGCGAGTCGCGGCCACATCGTAATCGCCGCCCTTCACATAGAGATCCGGCCGCACGGCCTCGACGATGGCCAGTGCATCGTCGCCGTCAAAACAGGTAACGAGGTCGGTCGAGGCCAGCGCCGCCAGCAGCGCCATGCGGTCCTCGCAACGATTGAACGGACGCCCGGATCCTTTGCGCAGCCGACGCACTGACGCATCATCATTCACCGCCACCAGCTGCGATGCACCCAGCGCACGCGCCTGTGCGAGTCCGGTCACATGGCCGCGATGCAGCAGGTCGAATACGCCATTGGTCATCACCAGCGGACGTGGCAACAGGCGCGCGCGTGCCGCCAGCATCGCAGGCGCACACAGCTTGTGTTCGAAATCAGGGGGAGGGAGCTGGCTCATCACGCGTTCCGGGACAAGCCCGGAACGCGCTGACAGGCAGCGAAAGAAGCTCGGCGCCGCAGTGGCGGCTTTGACAGCGGCGCCTTTGACAGCGGCGCCTTCGATCAGACAGCCGGCGCGAGGCGGGCCGCGGCTTCCTTGCGGTAGCGGTTCAGGTCTTGCACGGTCTCGAAGCTACGCTCGAACAGCAGCGACAGGTTGTGCAGGATACGGTCGACGACTTTCTTTTCCCATTCGCCGTCAAAGCGGATCTGCTTGTCCAGCCAGGCTTCGAGCCAGTCCGGGTCCGGCAGGCGGCTTTGCACGGTGTCATTCGGGAATAGCGACTGGTTCACGTGCAGATTGGTCGGGTGCAGCGGCTTTTCGGTACGACGCGCAGATGCCATCAGCACCCCGATTTTCGCAAATGCGGCACGCGCCACATCGCCGGCCTCGCCCAGGGCCTTCTTCATGTAGCGCAGGTAAGCACCGCCATGACGGGCTTCATCCTGGCTGATGGTCTTGTAGATGTGCTTGATCACCGGCTCCGTATGCCATTCAGCGGCGCAGCGGTACCAGTGATTCAGGCGCACCTCGCCGCAGAAATGCAGCATCAGCGTCTCGAGCGGCGGCGCCGGGTCGAATTCGAAGCGCACGTTGTGCAGCTCTTCTTCGGTCGGCACCATGTCCGGACGGAAGCGGCGCAGGTATTCCATCAGCACCAGCGCATGCTTTTGCTCTTCGAAGAACCAGACCGACATGAAGGCGCAGAAATCGCTGTCATGGCGGTTATCGCGCAAAAACATTTCGGTCGCCGGCAGCGCTGCCCATTCCGTGATCGCATTCATCTTGATCGTACGGGCTTGCTCGTCGGACAGCAGGGAGGCATCGAACTGGTCCCATGGAATGTCTTTCTCCATATTCCAGCGGACTTGTTCGAGCGAGCGGAAGAGTTCAGGGAAAAGCATGGTCGTATTCGGCATTTTTGCAGTGCAACGATTCTACCAACAAAGCATGACAGTTCGATTGCCAGATACGCAGATCGTTTGGGCTTTGTTTCAAACTTGCCATCAAGCAGTTTTTGTGGCCCGCCATCACAGTGCCTCGAGGTTTTCCAGCATGGCCGCCGCGTGCGCGCGGATCCCCTGGCGTTCTTCGGCTGACAGTTTTTGCAGGTTCTTCGCCATCAGGGCGGTACGCGGATTGGCCGACAAGGCTTGTTCATGTTTGTCGATGAAATGCCAATACAGTGTGGTGAACGGACAGGCGCCATCGCCATGCCGGCGCGCCGGATCATAACGGCAGCCGCTGCAGTAATTACTCTGGCGCTGAATGTAGGCGCCGCTGGCAATGTAGGGCTTGCTGGTGAAGCGCGCGCCGCACGCGTGCAGGGCCATGCCTGCGGTGTTGGGCAACTCCACCCATTCGATCGCATCAACATAGATCGCCAGGTACCAGTCGCATACCTGTTGCGGCGACAGCTCGGCCAGCGTCGCGAAATTTCCGGTCACCATCAGCCGCTGGATATGGTGCGCATAGCCGAGTTGCAGCGTCTGCTTCAGGCTGTCGCGCACACAGGCCATGCCGGTGTCGCCATTCCAGAACCAGGCGGGCAAGTCGCGCTGGTGGTCATAGTGATTGGCTTCCTTCATGCCCGGCATGTCGAGCCAGTAGACGCCGCGGATGAACTCGCGCCAGCCGAGGATCTGGCGGATGAAACCTTCGGCGCCTTCCAGCGGCACGTGGCCGGCGCGATACGCCTGCTCGGCGGCGGCGACCACTTCGCGCGGGTCGAGCAGGTGCAGGTTGAGCGCGACTGACAGCAATGAATGCCAGCCTGTCGGGGTATCGGTCCACATCGCATCCTGATAGGTGCCGAAGTTGATCAAGCGGGTGTCGATGAAGATAGCCAGTGCCTGCAAGGCTTGCTCGCGGGTGACGGGCCAGCAGAATTCCGCGAGTGAACCGGGGTGCTCGGGGAAGTGGCGCTCGACCAGTACCATCACTTCGCGCGTGATTGCATCCGGCTCGAAAGAAGCGGGTGGCGGTATCAACCCGGGGCCAGTACGCTTGGGCCAGGCGCTGCGATTGTCGGCATCAAAATTCCACGCACCGCCGACCGGCTCGGCACCCGCCATCAAGACCCGGTACTGCTTGCGCATGACGCGATAAAAGAACTCCATGCGCAATTCCTTCTTGCCGCGTGCCCAGTCGGCAAAGGCCTGCCGGCTGCACATGAAGTGCGTGTCGTCGACCCACTGCAATGCTACGCCGGCTTCGCGGCAGGCCTCGTCGATCAGCTTCTGCATGCGCAGCTCGCCGGCCTCGAGCACTTTCAGCTGCTGCGGCTGGTGCCGCGCCAGGGCTGCGCGCAGGCGCGATCCGAAGTCGGGCGCGGGCGCAGCGTCATCAAGAGCCACGTAGTCGATCGGCCAGCCACGGCCGGCAATTGCATCGGCGAAATGACGCATGGCGGACAGGAATAGCGCGATGCGCGCCTTGTGCGACCAGACCACGGTGGCCTCGCCCACCGCTTCGATCATCAGCACCCGGTCTTGCGCCGGATCGAAGCCGGCCAGCGCCGGACTACCCGGATCCAGTTGGTCGCCCAACACCAGAATCAGCGTACGCATGCCTGAAATACTTTCATATTAGAAACAAAATAGTCCGAAAAGCCTTGAAACTGCTGGGATTTGGTCCGGGCGAATAGCTGTCAGGCAAATACCTGTACCGACAGCATTGATTCACCACACAAATTCCGCGACTAGGATAAAATGACCGAACAGTTCAATTTTAAACCTTATGGTATTCCGGCGATGAAGACTCTCAAGACAGCATCCCTGAAGCACCCCCTCGGTTTGATGGCCGGCGCCCTGATGCTCGGAACGCTGCTGGCACTGCTGGCGCTCGCGCCGCGCCCGGCGCAGGCGGCCGATTGCGCGCCGCTGCTGAACCACCAGTTCAAGCGCTTGCAGGACGAGTCGCCGCAAAACCTCTGCCAGTACAGCGGCAAGGTGGCGCTGGTGGTAAACACGGCCAGCTACTGCGGCTTCACTTCGCAGTATGAAGGCCTGGAAAAGCTGTACGCAAAGTACAAGGACAAGGGCCTGGTGGTGCTCGGCTTCCCGTCCAATGATTTCAGCCAGGAGCCGGACGACAACAAGAAGATCGCCGACTTTTGCTACAACACCTACGGCGTGAAATTCCCGATGTTTTCGAAAACCTCGGTGAAGGGCAAGGAAGCCAATCCGCTGTTCGCTGCGATGGTGAAGGCCGGCGCCAAGGAGCCCGGCTGGAATTTCTACAAGTACCTGATCGATCGTGAAGGCAAGCTGATCGGCAGCTTCAACAGCATGACCCGGCCTGATGACAAGGCCTTCGTGGCTGCGCTCGAGAAGGCACTGGCTGCGCCTTAAGTTTTTCGCTGTGATGCCTCCCGGTCCCCTGGCCGGTGGCAAGTCGGGGCGATCTTCCCCCAACCCGTATTTTCGTCCGACGGGCATCGCAGCTTTTTTATTCCAAGCAGGGGCTCAGGCCCTGGGGACAAAGCATGAAGATTGCAGTCATCGGCGCCGGTATCTCGGGCCTGTCCTCGGCGTGGCAACTGTCACGCGCCGGTCATGAGGTGTCGCTGTATGAAACGGGGGCCTATTTCGGCGGCCACACCAACACGGTGGATATCAACGTCGACGGGCATCGCTTCGGGGTCGACACGGGCTTCCTGGTCTTCAACCACCGCACTTATCCGAACCTGGTGCGTCTGTTCGACGAACTCAAGGTCGATACCACCGCCAGCGACATGTCGTTCGCGGTCAAGATGCCGATACCCGCGGGAAGGCGCTCGGGCGGCAGCACGCGCATGCTGGAGTGGGCCGGCGCCAACCTCGACACCGTCTTCGCGCAAAGGCGCAATCTGCTCGATGCGCGTTTCCTGCGCATGCTGAAAGACATCGTGCGCTTCAACCGCCAGACCACGCAGCTGGCACAAGTGCCGGGCGCGATGGAAGAGATACCGCTGGGCGACTTCCTGGACCAGCATGGCTACGGGGTCGAATTCCGCGACTGGTACCTGCTGCCGATGGCAGGCTGCATCTGGTCCTGCCCCACGGCGCAGATGCTGGCCTTCCCGCTCGCGACCTTCGTGCGCTTCTGCCACAACCATGGCCTGATCCAGGTGAACGACCGCCCGCAGTGGCACACCGTCACCGGCGGCGCGCGACACTATGTGCAAAAAATGCTGCCCGCCATCGCGCACCAGTTCCTGCGTACCCCGGTCCATGGCATCACTCGCATCGCTGCCGGCCTGCTGCAGCAGGTGCGCGTCGACTCCGCGCTGGGCTCGCGCCTGTATGATCATGTGGTGCTCGCCACCCACAGCGACCAGACACTGGCCATGCTGCAGGACGCGAGCGCCGAAGAGCGCAAGCTGCTGGGCGCGATCGGCTACCAGCCCAACCATGCGGTGCTGCATACCGACGCCCGCTGCCTGCCCGAACGCCGCAAGGCCTGGTCGGCATGGAATTACGAAAGCGCCGGCGCGTCCTCCGACGAAGCGCGCGTCTGCGTGCACTACCTGCTGAACATGCTGCAGCCTTTGCCTGTGAAGACGCCAGTGATCGTGTCGCTCAATCCCATTCACGAGATCGACCCCGACAAGGTGCTGGCCCGCTTCGATTATGCGCACCCGGTCTTCGATGGCCCGGCAATCGCGGCACAGCGCGCGCTGGTTGACATCCAGGGCGTGAACAACACCTGGTTCGCCGGCGCCTGGACAGGCTATGGCTTCCATGAAGACGGCTTGAAATCCGGCCTGTCAGTCGCCGCCGCCATTGACGCGCTTCCGCAGCAGGCGCCGCTGCCCGGCCGCATGGCAGCGTGACCAGCACGACCAAGATTCACCACGCGCGCAGCACGCACGCAGGGCACGCAAGGGAGACAAGGCAGGAACGATGCACACACTCGCGAAACAGCCGTTGATCAGCATGGGACAGGTGCGCCACAGCCGCCTGCGTCCGGCCGCCAACAGCTTCCGCTATGGCGTCTATACGCTGATGCTGCCGCTACGCACGCTGGGCGCTGCGCCGCTGCCGACCCGGCTGTGCTCGCGCAATCGCTTCAACCTGCTGTCTTTCCATGACGCCGACCATGGCGACGGCCGCACGCCACTGCTGGATTGGGTGGGCACACTGCTGGCATCGGAAGGCATCAGCGATGCCGATGGCGAAATCTGGCTGCAGACTTTCCCTCGCGTGCTCGGTTATGTATTCAACCCGGTGTCGTTCTGGTTCTGCCACCGCAAGGATGGCGCGCTGCGCGCCATCGTCTGCGAGGTCAACAATACCTTCGGCGAGCGCCATTGCTACCTGCTCGATACCGGCGGCACGATGCCCTGGGGCGTGGCACTGGCGGCACGCAAGGTGTTCCATGTCTCGCCTTTTTGTAACGTCGAAGGCGCTTACCGCTTCCGCTTCATGCGCACCACGCAGCAGATCGCCGGCGAGAACGTGGAGCGCATCGTCGCGCGCATCGATTACGACGACAGCGAAGGCCCCTTGCTGCTGACCAGCGTCTCGGGTCGGCTGCAGGCACTCACTGATGGCAGCGTCGCCGCTGCCTCCGTTCGCCATCCGCTGATGACACTGGGCGTGATCGCCCGCATCCACTGGCAGGCGCTGAAGCTGTTCTTCAAGCGCGTGCCCTTTTTCCGCAAACCCTTGCCGCCTGCGAACCCGGTCACACGATGAACCAGCCCCTGATGCCCACCGCCGCGATCGAACGCGAGATCACCACCAGCTATGCCCGCTCCGCTGCCGTGCCGACGCACGCGAAACTGGCGCTGCGCATGCTGCAGAAACTGCGCGACGGCGCGCTGCGCGTCAGCTGCCCGGACGGCACCGTATTGAGCTTTGGCGGCGAAGGCGCGCCAGTCACGCTCAAGCTCGACAGCTGGGCGCCGTTTGCCGCCGCGCTCAAATCCGGCGACATCGGCTTTGCCGAGAGCTATATCGCCGGCCAATGGCATACGGATGACCTGGCCGGCCTGCTGCAACTGCTGCTGCGCAATCGCGCCGCGCTGGAAACGGCGATCTATGGCAGCTGGTGGGGCAGCCTGCTGTACCGTGTGCGCCACCTGTTCAACCGCAATTCGAAATCCGGCAGCCGCCGCAACATCCACGCGCACTACGACATCGGCAATCGTTTCTACCGGTTGTGGCTGGACCCGTCGATGACTTACTCGAGCGCGCTGTTCACCGATCCGGCGATGAGCCTGCAACAGGCACAACAGGCGAAGTACCAGCGCATCTGCGACGAGCTGCAACTGGCGCCGGGCGCGCGCCTGCTCGAGATCGGCTGCGGCTGGGGCGGCTTCGCCGAACTGGCCGCCCGCCAGGGCGCGCATGTGACGGGCCTGACACTGTCGACCGAGCAGCTCGCCTATGCGCAGCAGCGGCTGGCAGACGCCGGCCTCGATGGCAGCGCCGACCTGCGGCTGCAGGACTACCGCGACGTGCGCGGCGAGTTCGATGGCGTTGCGTCGATCGAGATGTTCGAGGCCGTCGGCGAAGCGTACTGGGACAGCTACTTCGCCTGCGTGGCGCAAACGCTCAAGCGCGGCGGCCGCGCGTGCATACAAACGATAACGATCGCCGATGAGCTGTTCGAGCGCTACCGGCGCGGCACCGATTTCATCCAGCAGTACATTTTCCCTGGCGGCATGCTGCCGTCGCCGTCGGTGTTCCGCCATCACGCGCGCAAGCATGGCCTGCAGGTCGTCAATGAACTGGCTTTCGGCCTCGACTACGCACGCACGCTGGCGGACTGGCATGCCCGCTTCCTGCACGAGCGTGAAGCAGTCGAGGCGCAGGGCTTCGACCAGCGCTTCATTCGCACCTGGCAGTTCTACCTCGCGTACTGCGAGGCTGGCTTCCGTGAACACAGCATCGACCTGTTCCAGTTCACGCTGGAGAAGGCCTGAAGGAGCACACCGTGGTCCTGTCGCAGCACGCCTCCGCTTTCTTCCGTCGCCGCCTGTGCCAGATGCGTGGCCGGTCGGCGTGGCGAGCAGCGGCGGCCCTGCTGCTGTGGACAATGCTGGCAGCCCCGCCAACGATGCCGGTCGCGTCCGCGCAATCGACAACGCCGGTGCCTGCGGCAATTCGGGCCGCGTTGCCCGATGCCGAGCTGAGCGGTGGCAGCAGCTTCCGCTGGTTCGGCCTCAAGCTGTACGACGCCCGCCTGTGGTCGGCCCGCAAGGGCCTTGCGCCCGACAACTGGGAAACGACCCCCATGGCGCTGGAACTGATCTATGCACGCACGCTGTACGGTGAGCGCATCGCGAAAGCCAGCGTCGACGAGATGCGCAACGTTGGTTTCGGCACGCCCGCCCAGCATGCCGCATGGCTGGAAGCGATGAAGCGCGTGTTCCCGGATGTTTCGGAAGGCACACAACTGGTGGGCATCTACCAGCCGGGCGGCGCCACCCGTTTCCTGCGCGACGGCCAGCCTGCGGGCGAGATCGCCGACCCGGAATTCGGCAAGGCCTTCTTCGCGATCTGGCTGCACCCCAAAACCAGCGCAACAAAACTGAGGCTTGCGCTGTTCGGACTGAAACCATGACTGCGGCACTCGACCCTGTGATGAACGAGCATGCCAACGAATTGATGCGTGATGGCACAGCCAGTGCTGCGCGTACGCTGTCGACGACCGACCTGATTGCCTATGGCGTGTTCGGCCTGCCACTGGCGCTGGTCGCGCTGCCGGTCTATGTGCTGGTGCCGCAGCTGTACGCGGGCAGCCTCGGCCTGTCGCTGGCAGCGGTCGGCACCATTCTGCTCGCGGCACGGGTGCTGGATGCTTTCATCGATCCGCTGCTCGGCCTCTGGATAGATCGCCACGCGCCTCAACGCGGCCATGCTGGCTTCGTGCTGCTGGCCGTGCCGCTACTGGCGGTCGGTTACCTGGCGCTGCTGCATCCGCCGGATCTCGGCACGGCCAGTGCGACGGCCAACGCCACAACCAATGCGGCGGGCAACCTGGCGCTAGGCGCCTGGTTCGGCGCCAGCCTGGTGCTGGTCTATGCGGGCTACAGCCTGGCGACGATTGCGCACAACAGCTGGGGCGCGCAGCTGGCACCGGCGCGCGGCGAGCGTGCGCGGCTGACGGCCATGCGCGAAGGCTGGGCACTGGCCGGCGTGGTGATGGCGGCGGCACTGCCTGCAGTGGCCGGACTGCCCGTACTATCCGCCAGTTTCATCGTGCTGCTGTTCATAACGGTCGCGATGTTGGTCCGTCGCGCACCGCGCCCGGTATATAGCGCCGCGCGCGAGCATTTCAAAGCGATCGACTGGCGCGCGCCGCTGCGCGTGGCGCGCTTCCGCAGCTTGCTCGCGGTGTTCGCCATCAATGGTATTGCCGCCGCCATCCCGGCCACGCTGTTCCTGTTCTTTGCGTCGGACCGGCTGCAACTCGGTGCATGGTCAGGCTTGTTTCTGGTGCTGTATTTCGTGGCGGCTGCGCTCGCGCTGCCGCTGTGGGCGGGACTGGCCGCGCGCATCGGCGAGAAGCGCGCATGGCTGGCGAGCATGCTGCTGGCCATCGCTGCGTTCGCATGGACTGCGCAACTGGGCAGCGGCGCACTGGCGGGCTTTGCGGTGATCTGCGCGCTGTCGGGCGTGGCGCTGGGTGCCGACCTCGCCTTGCCGTCAGCACTGCTGGCGGGCGTCATCCATGCTGCCGGCCACAGTGGCGAGCGCGAGGGCGCGTACTTCGGGCTGTGGAGCTGGATTACCAAACTCAATCTCGCGCTGGCGGCCGGCATCGCGCTGCCGTTGCTGCAATGGCTGGGCTATGTGCCGGGCGCACCTGACGCGGCCGGCACTCAGGCACTGGTCCTGGCCTATGCGGTGCTGCCTTGCGCGTTGAAGGCCTGCGCTGCGCTGTTGCTGTGGCGCGCGCCACTGGATGAAGTGTAAGGGAGGCGCAGCTGCGCGACCGGCCAATGATGAAAAGGATGGAAGACGATGAATGCATGGCACGCAACACACAGGGGATGGCTGAAGCGGCTGCTGGCACTGCTGGTCGCCGCAGTGCTGGCCGGATGCGGGGCAACGATGAAGCCTGCTGACTATGCGGCCGAGCGGCCGCTGCTGGACCTGAAGACTTACTTCAACGGCACCGTCGATGCCTGGGGCGTATTCCAGGATCGCTCGGGCAAGGTCGTCAAGCGCTTCACCGTGGTCATGCATTGCCACTGGGACGGTGATACCGGGGTGCTGGATGAGGACTTCACGTATTCGGATGGCACGACGCAGAAGCGTGTCTGGACGCTGAAGAAGGTCGGCGAGAACCGCTATATCGGCACAGCGTCGGATGTGGTTGGCGAAGCCATCGGTGAAACCGGCGGCAACACCTTGAACTGGAAGTATGTGCTGGCGCTGCCCGTCGATGGCCGCACCTGGCACATGGACTTTGATGACTGGATGTATTTGATGGATGAAAACGTGATGCTCAACCGCGCAGTGATGAGCAAGTTTGGTTTCCGCCTCGGCGAAGTCACGCTGTCATTCCGCAAAAGGCCTGCCTGACATGTTTCATTTGCAGTCACCCGGCCAGACCCGCGTACGCGGCACTCCGCTACTGCGCAGCAACTGGACCATGAATCCCCGCATCAGCGACTGGCAGGGCCGTCGCGTCTGGGTCATTGGCGCATCAAGTGGCATAGGCGAGGAGACAGCGCGCATGCTGCTCGCGCACGGTGCGCGCGTGGCCTTGTCTGCACGCAAAGCCGAAGCACTGCACGACATCGCAGCCGGCCATCCCGACGCCATGGTGTTGCCGCTGGATGTCACTCGCCATGATCAAGTGCTGGCCGCGCGCGACGTGCTGGTGAGCGCATGGGAGGGCATCGACCTGATCCTGATCGTGGCCGGTGCTTACTGCGAGATGCGGGTCGATAATTTCGATATGCAGGTGGTTGACCGGCTGATCGATGTGAACCTGCGTGGCGTATTCCATTGCATCGATGCCGCATTGCCCGTGTTGCTGAATCAGCCGGGCAGCGGTATCGGCATCGTGTCCTCGGTGGCCGGCTACAGCGGCTTGCCGCGCGCACTGGCCTATGGGCCGACGAAGGCGGCACTGATCAATCTGGCGGAATCGCTGTACTTCGACTTGCACCCGCGCGGGAATTCGGTCTACCTGATTAACCCGGGCTTCGTCGCCACGCAGGCGACCGCCGCCAATGATTTCGACATGCCCGGGCTGATCAGCGCGCCCGAGGCTGCGGGCCATATCTTGCGCGGCATCGAGCGCGGCGTCTTCCACATCCACTTCCCGCGCAACTTCACGAACTGGTTGCGGGTCGCCCGGATGCTACCCTATCGGTGGTATTTCTGGCTCACCCACAAAGTCACCGGTTTATGAATGCCATCCCCGCGCACGACGCCAGCCTGGCCAGGCTGGTGGCTTTCTTTGAAACGATCGCCCCCGATACGACCGACCAGCTGGCATCGGTCTATACGGACGATGTGTACTTCAAGGATCCGTTCAATGAAGTGCGCGGGCTGCCGGAAGTGACGCGCATCTTTACGCACATGTTCCGGCAAGTCGATGCGCCGCGCTTCGTGGTCACCGGCAGTGTGCTGCAGGGCGACCAGGCTTTCCTGACCTGGGACTTCCTGTTCCGGATGAAGCGCTTCTCGGACGAGGTGCAGTGCATACGCGGCGCGACGCACCTGAAGTTCGCCGCCGATGGCCGCGCGAACTTCCATCGCGATTACTGGGATGCGGCCGAAGAGCTGTATGAAAAGCTGCCGCTGCTCGGCAGCATGATGCGCGGACTCAAGCGGCTCGCGCGCAGCTGATCAAACCGGATTTACGCAGGCTCGCCCGGCTTGCGGCGACTGCGCGTCGTGCTGCCTTGCTTGCGTTGGCTGCTGCCAGCATCGCGACTGGCTCGACTGGCACGACTGGTACTGCTTGCACCACGGGCACTACCGGCACTACCCGCACTACCCGCACTACCCGCAGTGCCGCCGGCCGACTTGCTGGCTGCAGGCTTTTTCTTTGCGGTGCCGGACTTGCGGCCTGCTTTCTTCGCCGGCGCCGGCGTCATCGCCTGGCTCACGGCTTGCTGGAACTGGTCTTGCACCGCATTCCACCAGACGGCCGGATTGGCGAATGGTGCGGCCATGCCGGCCGGGTCGGCTTGATGGCCCGCGAGTGACTCGGCATCGTCGGCAGGTTCGGCTTCATGCGATCTGGCTGATACGAACGGCGATTCGAAGAGGGGCTTGTCATCGGCAGCTGCAGTGGCAGCTGCACCCGAGCCACCCGAGCCACCCGAGGCACCCGTGACATCCGAGGCAGCCTGCGCAAAGGTTTCGCTCATCGAGCGCAAGGCCGACAAGGTGGCGCTCTGCACCTCGAGTGCCTGTATCGACCCACGCAGCATGTTCATGTTCATCTGCAGCCACGATTCAACGGCCTTGAGGTCGGCGATCTGTTTGTCGATTTCCTCTGGCGACACCGACGGCATGGCCATGCCGGGGATCTTCATCGACCCCCACAGGTTCTTCACGAACGCCAGCGTATCGCCCATCGCGTTTGCGCCGGGAATGCCATTCATGCCGCTGCTGGACATCGCTTCCTCCGTGTCGGGACGGGGCGGTACCGCCGCCACTGCGCCTCTTGCTTCGCAGCTTAGCAGATGACGGCGGGCGGGCAAGGGCAGCGTACGGCCTGTGCGCAAGATGCGTGTCAAACGGAAAACGAATCGGGCAGGATGGCATGGAGCACCGGCAAGTTATTCGCCGGCATGCGGTTGCGACGAGACGCTGACCACGGCGGTTTCGGGCTTGCCGCGAGTTCGGGCTTGCATTTGCTTACATTGATCCGGCCTGCGCTGCGCGTGTGGCTGCATGATTTCATTACACTAGCGTCATGTCCCCGCGCCCGGCTTTCCCGTCCTCATTCCGCCTTTCGCAGCGCAAGCTCGGCTTCATGCTCGGCTTCCTGCTGCTGGTGCTGGTCGCGCATCTGGCCGTGATCGAATGGCTGCGGCATGAGTTGCCACGGGTGGCGCTGCTCGATGAAGATGAGGATGACAGCATTGTCAGCATCACGCTGCTGGCGCCGCCGGAGCCGCCCGCGCAGAGCATGCCGCCGGTCATGCCGAAGATAAAGGAATTGCCTCCGCCAGCCGCTGACAAGACCCAGCCGGTGGCGGCCGTGCCGGCCACCGAGACACCGGTCGCGGCCGTACCCGACACGCCCGCCGCTTCCCCGGCGCCGGCAGCCGATGCACCTGCGCTCGCCACCGCCCCCACCGATAGCCAAGGCCTGTCAACGACCAGCGAAGCGCCGGCCGCAGCCGAGGCGACCGCAGCCGAGGCCAACGCAGAAGCCGCGCCGCAGACGTCGGCGCCCGCCTTGTTCGAACGAGTCAGCCTGCCGCCATCGGCCGAGCTGTCGTATGCGGTGGTGGGCTTGCGCAATGGCAGCCGCATCAGTGGCCACGGCAAGATCACCTGGAAGCAGGATGGCCAGCGCTATTCATTGACGGGCGAGGTCGGTGTGCTGGTCTTCACGCTGCTCAGCTACAAGAGTGTCGGCGAGGTGGGCCAGATCGGGCTGGCGCCCACCACGTATGCGGAAAAGCGCATCGGCCGCTCGCAGACGAATACGCACTTCCAGCGCGAGCGCAACAGCATCAGCTTTTCCGCATCGACCGATGCCTATCCTTACAAGGGCGGCGAGCAGGATCGCAGTAGCTGGATCTGGCAGCTGGCCTCGCTGGGGCGCGGCGACCCGGACAAGTTCGAAGCGGGACTGGTATTCGACATGTCGGTCGCCGGCCACAAGTCACTCGATGGCTGGCGCGTTTATGTGAATGGGCGCGAAAATGTCGAGTTGCCGCAAGGCGCGATATCGACCTGGCGGCTGTCGGTGATCCCCGGTGAGAACAGCTTCGACCGGCAATTCGATCTGTGGCTGGCGCCCGAACGCGACTGGTATCCGGTCATGCTGCGGCATGTCGACAAGGCGGGCAACAGCGTCGAGATGCTGCTGACCGAAGTGAAGCAATGACGTCGGCAGCGACGTGCAACAGGAAATCGAGCAAGCCAGTGGACACCCAGCAAAACCGCGGCATGACCGCATCTGCCATCAACGCCCTCATCGCGATATTGAGCGTCGTCAGCCTCGCCTTCATTGCGCCCGGCGTGGCCACCGCCGCCGACAAGATGACGGTCAACCCGCCGCCCTCGGCCCAGCTCGACTACCGAATACGCGCCGACGTGATGGGTCTGGTGCTGGAAGGCACCAGCCAGATCAGCTGGACCAATGATGCAAGCCGCTACGCGCTGCAGCTGGAGACGCGTACCGCACTAACTGGCGTGCTGCTGACCGACAAGAGCGAAGGCGGATTCGACAGCTATGGCATCGCGCCGGATAGTTACTCGATGCGACGCTTCCGCAAGGATCCGGCGGTCGCGACTTTCGACCGCAAGGCAGGGCAAATCAATTTCGCTGGCAATGGCGCGCCGTACAAATTGCAGGGCGGCGAACAGGACCGGGCCAGCGTACTGTGGCAATTGCTGTCGACGGCGCGCGCACGTCCTGCACTGGTACCCGGCAACACCTGGACGTACTATGTCGCCGGCCATCGTGGGGGTGAGCCCTGGACCTTTCTGCTGAAGGACAAGCAGAAAGTGCAGACCGGCCTCGGCGACGTGGAAGCCTGGCATTTCGCGCATGTCCCGGCGGACAAGAAGACCACTACGCAAGTCGACATCTGGCTGGCTCCATCGCAGGAGTGGTTCCCGGTGAAGATACGCTTCTCCGAGCCCAACGGCGATTACATCGAACAATCCCTGAACAAGATCACGCGCAAATGAATGCCATCACCCACCCCATGACGCGCAGCGCCGGCCAAGGAGCGCTGCAATGAGCGTGCCGCCGAACTCGCCGAAGACCTCCGACCAGACGGACCGCCAGGCCGCGCTGGTGCTGTTCTCGGGCGGACAGGATTCCGCCACCTGCCTCGCATGGGCCTTGTCCCGTTATGAACGCGTCGAGACGCTGGGCTTCGACTACGGGCAGCGGCATGCGGTCGAGCTTCAGGTGCGGCAGCCCTTGCTCGACGCCATGCGCGCGTTCAAGCCGGAATGGCGCGAGCGCCTCGGCGACGACCATAGGCTCGACCTTACGGTGCTGGGCAAAGTGTCCGATACAGCGCTGACCAGCGATGCGGCAATCACGATGCAAGCGAATGGCTTGCCGAACACCTTCGTCCCGGGACGCAACCTGCTCTTCCTGACGATGGCCGCGGCGCTGGCTTATCGCCGCGGCATCGCGGTACTGGTCGGCGGCATGTGCGAGACCGATTACTCCGGCTATCCGGACTGCCGGCATGACACGCTGCAGGCGCTGCAATCGGCGCTGCAGCTGGGCATGGCGACCGACATTGCGATAGAAACGCCGCTGATGTGGCTGGACAAGGCCGCCACCTGGGCACTGGCCGAAACGCTGGGCGGCATGCCGCTGGTCGACATGATCCGCAGCGACACGCATACCTGCTATCTCGGCGAGCGCGGTGCCCTGCATGACTGGGGCCATGGCTGCGGCCATTGCCCCGCCTGTGAATTGCGCGCGAAAGGCTATCGGGAGTACATAGCTCAGGCTGCGTGACGACCGGCCTGCGGTGCCGGTGCCGGCGCGGGAGCAGGCGCCGTTCCCGCCTGCAAAGCCGTCAGTAGTGCCGCCTGCTTTTCCTTCGCATTGCGCAGGTGACGCTCCTTCACATGGCCATAGCCGCGAATGTCTTCCGGAATGCTGGCCAGCTCGACCATCTGCGACAAGCGCTCTGCTGTCAGCGAGGGTAGCAGGCGCACAATCGTGTCGCGGTACTCGACGATCAATGCACGCTCGGTCTTGCGCTCTTCGGTATGGCCAAACACATCGAGCATGCTGCCGCGCAGGAAGCGCAACTTTGCCAGCAGCGGGAATACCTTACCGACCCAGCTGCCAAACTGCCGCTTCACCAGATGGCCTTGCGCATCGCGCTTCGACAGCAGCGGCGGTGCGAGGTGGTACTTGACCTGGTAATCGCCTTCGAACATGCCGGCAATCCTGGCCTTGAAGGCCGGATCGCTGTGCAGGCGCGCGACTTCGTATTCATCCTTGTAGGCCATCAGCTTGAACAGGTAGCGCGCCACGGCTTCGGTCAGGCGCAGCTTGTGGCTCGCTGCATCAACCGACTTTGCATCAACCAGCTTTTCTTCGGCCGCACGCACCTGCGCGACGAAGTCGGCGTACTGCTTCGCATACGCCGTATTCTGGTAATCCGTCAGGAAGGCCACGCGGCGCTTGATCACCTCATCGAGCGACGGCGAGCGACGGAATTCGATCACCTGTGCCGGTGCCAGCGCCTGCACTTCTTTCTCGACGCTGGCGAGATCTGCCGCCGCAAGACGACCCCAGGCAAACGATTGCTGGTTGAAGTCGACCGACACGCCATTGAGCTCGATGGCCTTCAGCACCGCCGCTTCGGGCAGCGGCACCCAGCCGCGCTGCCACGCATAGCCGAGCATGAACATGTTGGTGGCGATCGAATCGCCCATCAGCGCCGTGGCCAGCTTGCCGGCCTCGACGGCGGCCACCGCTTCATCACCGCAGGTGGAGCGCAGCGTATCGACCGACACCGCATCCGGATATTTCCAGTCAGGGTTCTTCACGAATGCCGCCGTCGGCGCCAGCGTTGCATTCACCACCGCATGCGTGCGACCCGCGCCCATGCGCGACAGCGCATCCTTGCTTGCCGCCACCAGCACATCGCAACCGATCACGAGGTCCGCCGCGCCGGTACCGACGCGGGTCGAGAAGATGTGTTCATCCGAATGCGCGAGACGCACATGCGACAGCACCGGGCCGCCTTTCTGTGCGAGGCCGCTCATGTCGAGCACGCTGCACGCCTGTCCCGCCACGTGCGCTGCCATCGCCAGGATCTGCCCGACCGTGACGACGCCGGTGCCGCCGATACCGGTCACCAACACGCCATACGGTTGCTCGGCCAATGACGGCAGCGCCGGTTGCGGCAGCGCCTTGGCGCGCTCGAGTGCCGACGCCTTCGCTGCGGCACCGCCTTCCTTGCCGCCCGCCTTCTTCGGTTTCTTCAGCTGGCCGCCTTCGACGGTGACGAAGCTCGGGCAGAAGCCGGTGACGCACGAGTAGTCCTTATTGCAGGTGGACTGGTTGATCGTGCGCTTGCGACCGAATTCGGTCTCCAGCGGCTCGACCGACAAGCAGTTGGACTTCACGCTGCAATCGCCGCAGCCTTCGCACACCGCTTCATTGATGACGGCGCGCTTGGCCGGATCCGGATACGCATTGCGCTTGCGGCGGCGGCGCTTCTCGGACGCGCAAGTCTGGTCGTAGATGATGGCCGATACGCCTTTGACCTCGCGCAGTTCGCGCTGCACCTGGTCGAGCTCGCTGCGATGGCGGATGGTGACGCCCGGCGCCCAGTCGGTGCCGGCAGGATATTTGTCCGGCTCATCGGTGACGACGATGATGGGATTGACACCTTCCGATGCGATCTGGCGCGAGATCGCGGCCGGGTTCAGCGGGCCGTCATGCGTCTGGCCGCCGGTCATGGCCACGGCATCATTGAACAGAATCTTGTAGGTCATGTTGACCTTGGACGCTGCCGCCGCGCGTATCGCCAGCAAGCCCGAGTGGTAATAGGTGCCATCGCCGATGTTGGCGAACACATGCGGCTCATTGGTGTACGGCGCGGTGCCGATCCAGGTCGCGCCCTCGGCGCCCATGTGGGTGAAGGTCGCTGTCTCGCGGTCCATCCACAGCGCCATGTAATGGCAGCCAATGCCGGCCAGCGCGCGACTGCCTTCGGGCACCCGGGTGGACGTGTTGTGCGGGCAGCCCGAGCAGAAGTAGGGGATGCGCTCCTGCTCCGGCTTGCTGGTGCTGACCTTGAGGATCGATTCCTTCGCCTCGATGTACGCAATGCGCTCGCGTACGCGCTGCTCGATGGGGTGGCCGGCGAAGTAGCGCGAGATGCGCGCCGCAATCGCACGCGCCACTTGCGCAGGGTTCAGTTCGTAGGTGGCCGGCAGCAGCCAGTCGCCGTGGCCGGCATGATGCTGATTGCTCCATTCGCCGGTGTCGTCGAACTTGCCGACCACGCGCGGGCGCACGTCATCACGCCAGTTGTACAGCTCTTCTTTCAGCTGGTACTCGAGTAGCTGGCGCTTTTCTTCGACGACCAGGATTTCTTCGAGGCCGGTGGCGAACGCACGCACGCCCTCGGCTTCGAGCGGCCAGTTCATGCCGACCTTGTAGAGCCGCAGCCCGATGTCGCGCGCGACTTGTTCGTCGATGCCGAGGTCATCAAGGGCCTGGCGCGTATCGAGGTAAGCCTTGCCGGCGGTCAGGATGCCGAAGCGTGCCTTCGGGCTATCCCAGACGATGCGGTTGAGCTTGTTGGCGCGCGCATAGGCAAGCGCCGCATACCACTTGTAATTGACGAGGCGCTCTTCCTGGCCCAGCACCGAATCGGGCCAGCGGATGTTGAGGCCGCCGGGCGGCATGTCGAAATCCTCCGGCAGCACGATCTTCACACGCTCGGGATCGATGTCGACGGTGGCGCCAGACTCGACCACATCAGTCACGCACTTCATAGCGACCCACAAGCCGGTGTAGCGGCTCATCGCCCAGCCGTGCAGACCGTAGTCCAGGTATTCCTGCACCGACGACGGATACAGCACCGGTATGCCGCAAGCCTTCAGGATGTGTTCGCTCTGGTGCGCATTGGTCGAAGACTTCGCTGCATGGTCGTCGCCGGCCAGCACCAGCACGCCGCCGTGCCTGGCAGAGCCAGCATTGTTCGCATGCTTGAACACATCGCCGCTGCGATCGACGCCCGGCCCTTTGCCGTACCACATCGAGAACACGCCATCGTATTTCGCGCCCGGGAAGAGATTGGCTTGCTGCGTGCCCCAGATGCTGGTCGCGGCCAGGTCTTCGTTGACGCCCGGATGGAAGCGCACATGATGTGCATCAAGATATTTTTTGGCCTTCGCGGCAGTCTGGTCCACCGTACCCAGCGGTGAGCCTCGGTAGCCGGTAATGAAGCCGGCCGTATTGAGCCCGGCAGCGAGGTCGCGCTGGCGCTGCATCATCGGCAGCCGTATCAGCGCCTGTGTGCCGGTAAGAAAGACACGGCCACGCTCAAGCGTGTACTTGTCGTCGAGGGTGATGGCCTCCGGCTGCAGGGCAAGCTGCTTGTCCAGCGGTGCGTTCATGCGCGTCTCCATGTGGGTGGGATGCGCCCGTCTCGCCGCAGTGCAGCATGCGCTTCCCTTTGTTATGGCTCCAAGTATAGACGGGTCGCACCCGCTGCACCAAGGCATCCCGATCAGGCCGCCCGCGCGCTGGCATCAGTGCAAGACAGCGGTGCAAGACAGCACTGCACTGCACGGCCCGCTTGCCTGACAGGCCTTTGCACCTGTAACAAGGGGTAAAAGCGCAGGCGCCGTGAACAGCCGGGGCGGAAGATGCCAGATATCAGATTTCCAGTCAGATTTCCATCGCAGTTCACTGAAGAAAGGAAAACGATGAAGACCTCCAAGACCCTGATGCTGTTGGTCGCCAGCCTGTTCGCTTCGGGTGCGGCATTGGCCGACCATCACGGCGGCGACGCCACCGCCAAGAATGACATGCACCACCATGGCATGCATGGTGGCATGGGCGGCATGGGCCCCGGCCCGATGTTCGACAGGTTCGATACCGACAAGGATGGCCGCATCAGCAAGGATGAGATGCGCGCTGGCACCGACAAGGTATTCGCCGAAACCGACACCAACAAGGATGGCTTCATCTCGAAGGAAGAGATGGAAGCGCACCACAAGGCAATGCGCGACAAGATGCGTGAAAAGATGCGCGACAAGATGCAGGAGCGCTGGAAGGCCGCTGACACGGATGGCGATGGCGCGCTCAGCAAGACCGAAGTCGATGCCGCAAAGATGACCCACCTGTCGCGCGACTTCGACAAGCTGGACAAGAACAAGGATGGCAAGCTGAGCCCGGACGAGATCCGCGCGATGATGCCTGAGCGCCAGCCGAAGTAAGCCGGCACCTTCATACCGTCCCCCGCAAGCGGCTGTCCGGGTACTTCCGACAGCCGGTTGTCTCCTCGAGCTACGCCTTCCTCCGGCGTATTCCGGCCTGTCGCTACGGTGACAGGCCTTTTTTATGCGCGGACTCGATGACGCCGGGATGATGCCCGCGGTGTCATTGCAATGCCGCTATGGCAGGGCGGCTCGGCAGCACGGCTTTCATACTGCCCCGAGGCCGTACAGCTTTGGCTATTGCAGCGCCTGCTCGACAGCTGCAACGCGTGCCTGATGCACGGCCTGGGCTATCGTTTCCGATGTACGCTCGGGCGCGCGCTGCATCACCTCGGCGGCGATCGCGCCGGCATTCACGGCTTGCGCCACGGACAGCGCGCGCTGCAGCAACGCGGCCTGCGGGAAGGGTTGGTGCTCGAAACCGGTGCGACCGCGTGCATCGCATTCACTGGCCTCCAGCATGGCGGCAAAACGCGCCGGCTTGCGGAATGCATCGCAACGCTCGAACATTTTGACGATGGTGTTGGCACGCATGGCTTGTGCGCGCGCGACATTGCCATGCTCGCGTGCCGTCATCAGCGCGAGGTCCCTGATCTCGTTCGGCAACTTCAAACGCTTTGCCATGCCTTCGACCAGCGCAACGCTGCGCGCTTCATGCGCGATGTGGCGCGGCCAGTCGGCCGGATCGGTGGCGCCTTTGCCGAGGTCATGCACCAGCGCGGCAAAGCGTACCGGCAGCGACAGGCCACGCGCAGCGGCCAGGTCGACCACCATCATCACGTGCACGAAGGTATCGATCTCGGGATGATGCTGCGCCGGCTGCGGCACACCGGCCAGCGCATCGAGCTCGGGCAGGATGCGCGCCAGCGCGCCACAGTCGCGCAACACGGTGAACATGCGCGACGGCTGCGCTTCCATCAGCCCGCGCGACAGCTCTTGCCAGACACGCTCAGGCACCAGCGCATCGACTTCGCCGGAATCGACCATCTGCCGCATCAGGGCTTGCGTCTCGGGCGCGACGCTGAAGCCGGCAAAGCGCGCCGCAAAGCGCGCAATGCGCAGGATGCGCACCGGGTCTTCGGCAAAGGCCGGCGACACATGGCGGAAGAGGCGTTGCTGCAAATCCGCGCGGCCACCATAGGGGTCGACCAGCGTGCCGTCGGCATGCTGCGCGATTGCATTGATCGTCAGGTCGCGCCGCTGCAGGTCTTGCTCCAGCGTGACATCGGGTGCTGCGTGAAAAGCAAAACCGGTATAGCCGGGCGCGGTCTTGCGCTCGGTGCGCGCCAGCGCATATTCCTCGTGCGTGTCGGGATGCAGGAAGACCGGGAAATCCTTGCCGACGGCGACAAAGCCGAGCGCCTTCATCTGCTCTGGTGTGGCGCCGACCACCACATGGTCGCGGTCCTTGACCGGCAAGCCAAGCAGCGCGTCGCGCACGGCGCCACCAACGACATAGGTGTTCAGTTGCCCGAGCTCGCGTGTCATTCGTCAGCGGGGCGCGAGATAGTCGGGCGCCACCGCTTCCAGCGGTTGCGGATGCCAGTGCGGCGGCAGGGGATGGCGGCCGCTGGCGATATTGTCGGCTTGCATGGAATCGATATTGTCACGGCTCATCAGCGGCTCGCCGGGCAGGTACTCGAACAGGCCGGCCTGCAGTCGCGCCAGCGCTTCGGGCAGCGCGATCACGGGGCGCGGATGGCCGCTGTAGACACCGGCAAGTTTCACCAGTTCGCGCAGCGTGTACACATGCGGGCCGACCAGCTCGTAGGTTTTGCCAATCGCCGCGCGGTCGTCGAGTGCGCGGACAAAGGCATCGGCCACATCGCCGACGAACACCGGCTGGAACTTCGCATCGGCACCGCCCAGCGCCATCACCGGCAGCCAGCGCTGCAAGTGCGCGAACAAGTTCAGGAATTGGTCTTCGGGGCCGAACACCACCGACGGACGGAAGGAAGTGACATCCAGCCCGGACTCGCGCATCAGCTTTTCGCCTTCGGCCTTGGAGCGCTGGTACATCGACGGCGCATCCGCCGCTGCGCCCAGGGCGCACATGTGCAGCACGCGCCGGATGCCGTGCTGACGACAGGCTTGCACCAGTTGGCGCGGCAATTCGACATGCGCGCGCTCGAACCCCGGGCCCCAGGGCTTGCCGGGCCGCGAATGCAGCACGCCGACCAGGTTGATTACGGCATCGCAGCCTTGCAGCAGGCGGTCGCGCTGCGCGGCATCGAAGATATCGGCCTCGATCACCTGCACCGTCGGCAGCACCAGCAAATGACGCGCACGCGCAGAGCGGCGCGTCGGCACGATGACGCGGTAACCGGCATCGGCAAGGCGGGCGGCGATATGGGTGCCGATGAATCCGCTGCCGCCAATCAGGAGTATCGAGCGATGTCGCATCGGCATCCTCAAGGCAAGTCGCCCAGTTCGGCGAGGTTGGCGTCGCGCGGCGCAACGACGCCGAGCCGCGCCTTCAGTGACTGCGGCCTGTTCTCGAACTGCGCCGCATACCAGGTGGCATTGGCCAGCACGTTCTTCACATAGCCGCGCGTCTCGGAGAAAGGAATGGTCTCGGCGAACACCGCGCCTTCGACCGGCTTGTCGAGCGTCGAGCGCCACAGCCGCGGACGGCCGGGGCCGGCGTTGTACGCGGCAGTGGCCAGGGTCTGCGAACCGCCGAGGTTGGCCAGCACCATGTTCAGGTACTGGGTGCCAAGCGTGATATTGGTGCGGATGTCATTCAGGCTGGCGACGGTGAAGCCGCTCATGCCGATCTTCTTCGCCACATAGTTCGCGGTGCCGGGCATGATCTGCATCAGGCCGGACGCGCCGACCGAGGACTTGGCACTCTTCACGAAGCGCGACTCTTGCCGGATCAGGCCGTAAACCCAGGCCATGTCGAGGCCGATCGGGTGGGTGGCGGCGAGCATGATGTCGTCATGCGGTGTCGGATAGCGCTGGCTGAGGTCGATCTCGCTGCGGGCGCGATCGGCCGTGGTCACCATGCGGTCGAGCACTTCGCTCTGGCGTGCGAATTCGCCGGCGGCCAGCAACTGGCGCTCGCCCAGCTTGCGCAATTGCCAGTTCCACTCGCGATTGCCTTCGAAGCGCATCTCGAGATCGAAGAAGCGCAGCGCATGCTGGAAGCCCGGGTTGGCAGCCGCTTCGGCGATTTCTTCCGTACGCGGCGGCGTCGGCTTGGGCGGCGGCATGATGGGCAAGCCCAGCTCTTCGGTGGCCAACAGTCCGTAGAAATGATGCTGGCCGGCGATCAGCTGGTAGTGCCTGAGCGCTTCTTCGCTGTTGCCTTGCACGGCGAGTGCGCGGCCGCGCCAGTAGATCCACGACGGCTCCTTGCGCAAGTCGGCCGGCATCGCATCGATGGCCTTGAGCACCATGGCCCAGTCGCCGGTGCGCAGCGCGACGCGCGCGCGCCACTGGTAGCCTTCCTGCGACAGCGGCGCATCCCAGGTCTTGCGCCACTGGGGCGCGGCGTCCTTGGACAGCGCGAGCGACGAGGGCAAGGCAATCTGCGACCAGGCCAGCGCCAGCTCCTCGCGGCTCAGCTTCGATTGCTGCCGGTCGAGGTGTTTGACGGCCTTGTCGGGGTTGTCGCGTGCCAGGCGACCAAGCGCGATCAGGAACAGTTCATGCGAGGTGCGGGCAGAGGACAGCGCGCGGTCGAGCACGGCCGACGGCTTGTCGATGGCCTGCACCAGCTGCTTGTCGTTGACGTCGGTGTAACTGGCGATGCGGCGTGCGATGCCGGGCTGCCCGGCTTCGGCGGCCAGCCGCACCTGGCGCCAGAGGTCGGCGTCATTGAATTGCTTGTCTTTCGCGAGACGACCGATCAGTTCCGGGCAGGCGTCGCCGTAGTACTTGGGCTGCACCAGCAGTTCGCGTGCGGCCCTGGCGATGTTCTCGCCCTTGGCCAGCTTTGACGACAGGGCATAGCACTTGACCTGGGTATCGTCGTTCAGCACGAACAGCGGATATTGTTCGTCGAACAAGCGCCAGTCGCGCGCGCGACCGAGCAGCAGCAGCCAGTCATTGCGCAGGCGGTCTGCAATCGCGGTGCCATCGTATTTGTTCAGGAAGGCACGGACCTCACCCTCGGGCGCGGACGCCAGTCGCGGATAGAGGCGGTAGTACTCGACATACGAGGGTACCGGATAGTCCGCCAGCCGTGCCGACAGACGGCCGGCTTCACCGGTGTCGCCGCGCAGCGACGCCTCGCGCAGCGCGATGAAATCGAGGTCAGCCGACGAGGCGACGACGGGCGCGCGGCGTGCCGCTTGTGCTGCCTGCGGCATCCATGCAGCGGTAGCCAGCACGCACAGCAGGGCACCGGCCAGTGTGCTGGCTAGCACACTGGCTTTTGTGATCGGCAGAGAGTTGAGGTACTTCATGGGCGGCGCCTGCGCTGGGTAAGAAAGGAATTTCCGAGATTAAATTCGTTCTTTAGAATAGCACGCAGCCACCACTTGAATCGGCAGAGCAATGCCCATTTTCAACTATGAATAAGCTGTCCACTAAGCCGGCATTGCGTGCCGCCCTGATTGCAGCACGACGCACGATGCCGGCCGATGTGAAGGCACAGGCAGATGCGCGGATCATCGAGCGGCTGGCAGGGTGGATTGATGCCCGTCAGGTACAACTGCTCGGCGGCTACCTTGCGATGGCAGGCGAACCGGAGCTGGCACCGCTGTATGCGATGCTGGCCGAACGCGGCGTACGGATAGCGATGCCGGTGGTGGTGGAGCGCCATCACCCGCTGCGCTTCGTGCGCTGGCAGCCGGGCGATGCGCTGGCGCGCGATGCCAGTGGCACGCTGGCACCGACCGCACGCGAGGGCTACGTGCAACCGGACGCCGTGATTGCGCCCTGCCTCGGCTATACCGACAGCAAGCTGAGGCTGGGCTATGGCGGCGGCTATTTCGACCGAACGCTCGCACAATCGCCGCGGCCGTTGGCTGTCGGCGTAGCCTATGCGATAGCGAAGGTGGCTTTCGCGGCCGATGTCTACGACGTGCCGCTGGACGACATCATTACTGACTGAAGTCCTGCGGAACGCAGAAGGTGCAGCCTCAGGCTTGCAGTTCTTTCCAGATGGCCAACGTCGGCCCGGACTGGTTCATCGAGTAGAAATGAATGCCCGGCGCGCCGCCGGCCAGCAGCTGCTCGCACAACTGTGTGACCACATCATGGCCGAAGGCCTTGATCGACGCGGTATCGTCACCGAAGCTGGCCAGCTTCAGGCGGATCCAGCGCGGGATCTCGGCACCGCACATGTCGGAGAAACGCATCAGCTGCGTGTAGTTCGTGATCGGCATGATGCCTGCCACGACGGGGATGTCGACACCGAGCTTTTGCGTATCTTCCAGGAAGCGGAAATACGCATCCGAATTGTAGAAGTACTGCGTGATCGCCGAATTGGCGCCCGCCTTCACCTTGCGTACGAAGTTTTGCAGGTCATCCTGCGGCGACTTCGCCTGCGGGTGCATTTCGGGATAGGCGGCGGCTTCGATATGGAACCAGTCGCCGGTCTCGGCGCGAATGAATTCGATCAGTTCGCTCGCATAGTGGAGGTCGCCGGACAGGCCGCCGAAACCACTCGGCAAGTCGCCACGCAGCGCGACGACCTGGCGAATGCCATGCGCCTTGTACTCGTTGATGATCTCGCGCAGGTCGGCGCGTGAACGGCCGATGCAGGACAGGTGCGGCGCCGCCTTGTGGCCTTCATCATGAATCTCGAACACGGTGTCGCGCGTGCCGGCCTGGGTGGAGCCGGCGGCACCGAAGGTGACCGAAAAATATTCGGGCTTCATCTCGGCCAGCAGCTTGCGCGTGGCGCGCAGCTTTTCGGCACCCTCCGGCGTCTTCGGAGGGAAGAACTCGACGCTGAAACTGGGGTGTGACATGGATTCGGACATCACTCTTGGATTTATCTTCTTATCAGCAGCGCAGACAGCGCCCATGAAATCACGCTGTACAGGAATGCGGCCAGTACCGCGGCGCCAAAGCTGGCGACCTGGAAGCCATGCACCAGGTCGGCGACTGCCCAGAACATCAGGCCATTGATCACGAACACGAACAGACCCAGCGTCAGGAAGGTGACGGGCAGGGTCAGCAGGATCAGGAGCGGACGGATCAGCGTATTGACCAGGCCGAGTACCAGCGCAGCGAACAGCGCAGTAGTGAAATTATCGACCTGCACGGCCGCGAGCAGGTGGGGCAACGCGAAGATCGTGGCGGCGTTGATCAGCCAGACGAGCAGCAGGCGCATGAATTGGGTAGCCGGGTTTGAAACAGAAAAAAACGGGGGCGCTTGCGCGCCCCCGCATCGCGATTAATAGCGATAGTGGTCCGGCTTGTACGGGCCTTCTTGCTTGACGCCGATGTAGGCAGCCTGCTCTTCGCTCAGCTTGGTCAGTTGCGCGTTGAGCTTCTTCAGTTGCAGCAGCGCGACTTTTTCATCGAGGTGCTTGGGCAGCGTGTAGACGCCCACCGGGTAAGCGGCGGTGTTGGTGAACAGTTCGATCTGCGCGATCGTCTGGTTCGCGAACGACGAGCTCATCACGTAGGACGGATGGCCGGTGCCGCAACCGAGGTTCACCAGGCGGCCTTCTGCCAGCAGGATGATGCGCTTGCCATCCGGGAAGATGATGTGGTCGACCTGCGGCTTGATGTTTTCCCAGGTGTACTGCTTCAGTGCGGCGACTTCGATCTCGTTGTCGAAGTGGCCGATGTTGCAGACGATGGCCTGGTCCTTCATCTTCTTCATGTGCTCATGGGTGATCACATGGTAGTTGCCGGTCGCGGTGACAAAGATGTCGGCGTGCTCGGCCGCGTAATCCATGGTCACGACGCGATAGCCTTCCATGGCGGCCTGCAGCGCGCAGATCGGGTCGATCTCGGTGACCCAGACTTGCGCCGACAGTGCGCGCAGCGCCTGTGCCGAGCCCTTGCCCACGTCGCCATAACCGGCGACGACGGCGACCTTGCCGGCGATCATGACGTCGGTGGCGCGCTTGATGCCATCGACCAGCGATTCACGGCAGCCGTACAGGTTATCGAACTTGGACTTGGTGACGGAGTCGTTGACGTTAATTGCCGGGAAGGCCAGCTTGCCTTCCTTGTGCATCTGGTACAGGCGATGCACGCCGGTGGTGGTCTCTTCGGTCACGCCCTTGATCTGGGCGAGACGGGTCGAGTACCAGGTCGGGTCGGTCTTGAGCTTGGCCTTGATCGAATTGAACAGGCAGACGGCCTCTTCCGAATCCGGGTTCTCGAGCACCGACAGGTCTTGCTCGGCACGGGTGCCGAGGTGCAGCAGCAGGGTGGCATCGCCGCCGTCATCGAGGATCATGTTCGAGTAGCCGCCATCGGTCCACTCGAAGATGCGGTGCGTGAAGTCCCAGTATTCGTCGAGGTTCTCGCCCTTGAACGCGAACACCGGGGTGCCGGCAGCAGCGATGGCGGCAGCGGCGTGGTCTTGCGTCGAGTAGATGTTGCACGATGCCCAGCGCACTTGCGCGCCCAGTGCTTCCAGCGTCTGGATCAGCACGGCGGTCTGGATGGTCATGTGCAGCGAACCGGTGATGCGGGCGCCTTTCAGCGGCTGCTTGGCGGCGAATTCTTCACGGATCGCCATCAGGCCCGGCATTTCGGTTTCGGCGATCTTGATTTCTTTGTTGCCCCATTCAGCGAGACTGATGTCGGCGACGAAGTAGTCCGGGGCTGTCGTGCCCGATTTTGCTGCGTTGAGTACGGCGCTCATCACGCCCTCCTTTCATTGAAAACGAAAAAAGTAACGTGAGCGCCGTTGCAGTGTTGACCTGCCAAGCCTGGCGGGTAGGGAAACCCGTCGCAACGCTCCTTGGCAGTCCGCTATTCTAATCCAAATTCGTGTTGCATTGCCTCACGTGCGCCATGGATGACGATCGTGCAATCAGGGCCAGTGCAGCCACTGCGCCGCCGATGGCGCCGTAAACGTGCGACTGTGGCACGACAGGCAACATACCACCGGCTGGCCGCAGCGTTGATGGCCACAGGATTTGCCATACAAACCATCCGGCAGTGCCCAAAGCCAGCTTCAGCACCAGCACGACCAGTGCCGCTTCCGGCAACCAGTCTTGCCGCATGACTTGCTGCTTTGATTGCTCCTGCTGTTGCTGAGCTGGCGGCCGCCTCTGCTGCTCCCGCTCTCGCTGCCGCCACCAGCCTATCAACGCAAACCCGGCCCACCATCCGTGCACCACGCCGGACAGGCCCGCATACCAGCCGACCACCGGATTGAACAGCGCAAGACCGACAACGATGGCCAGCGCGCTTGCCAGCCACAGCAGCACCGCCTCGGCCGGCCGCACGGCCGCCCCCAGCCATTCGATCACCAGCGCCATGCCTGCGAGGTTGGCCAGTGCGTGCCATGGACCGAGATGCGCGAAGTGAGCGCTCAGTATGCGCCACGCCTGTCCGTCGCCGAGCGCGCCACGCTGCCAGCGCAGCAGGGCCACAGCATCGGGCCACCCTAGCAGCCCAATGCAAGCCATCGTAATCAGCGCAAACAATCGCCACATGGCGTCAACGTCGACGGCGGCGCAAGATGGCCATCCCTGCCGCACCCAGCAACAGCACGGCATCGCCCTCCATACTGCCGCCCCCGCCACCGGCGGGCGCTGCCAGCGACACATGGCCGCTGTCGGCAACGTGGATCACCAGCTCTGCCGGCAGGCTGTCGCCGACATCGTCGCTTGCATACCAGGTGAGGCGCCGGGTGCCGACCGGTGAAGCGGCGGGCCAGCTGAACAGTCCCGCTGGCGACAGCGTGGCGCCGGACGGCAAGGCAGCGGCGTGATAGGTGATCGCATCGCCATCGGCATCGACGGCCTGCAATTGCACGCTCAGCCGCGCACCGAAATTCACGTTCTGCTCGGCGACGGGCAAGGTCAGCGGCACGCTATTCACGCGTACGGTCGCCCCTGCGGTGCCGATGGCGCCGGCGCTGTCGGTCGCCGACAGCGTGAAAGCATAACGGCCGCTGGCCGGCGCGGTGAAGCTGGCATTCGCGGTCTGTGCATTCATCAGGCTCAGCGGCTGCGGATTGGCAATCGCCGCGCTCCATGCATAGCTGGCGATGCTGCGTCCTTGCGGCGGCTGCGCGCTGCCGGACAGGTTGACGGTCACGCCCGGCGCCACCACCTGGCTGGGCTGGGCCACCGCGACCACGGGCGACACCGACGATAACGCAAGGCGTGCATCGAGCAAACCAGCGCCGCACAGGCCGCTGTTTTCCGGCAGTGTGCAGGCACTGCCGGACGGCCAGGCACGCGCCGAATTGCGCAGCAAGGCCATGACTTCGCTGCGCGTCAGACCAGGGTTCAGCGACAGCATCAGCGCGATCGTGCCCGCCACATGCGGCGTGGCCATGCTGGTGCCACGCTTGTAGGCATAGGTATCGGTTTGCGGCGTGGTGGTACCGCTGTTGCCGAGCGAGTAGACCGGCGGGCCATCGGCGGTCAGGCCCGGATAGCAGGTATAGGCCAGCGTGCCGCAACCGCCGCCCGGCGCGCTGAGCGTGACCTCGGGCCCGATGTTCGCGTAATCGGCGCTGTCGCCATCGATGGCATGCGCGGTGACAGCCACCACGCCGCTGCAGTTGGCCGGCTGGTTCACGGCATCGTAGCCGCCATTGCCGGTGGCGACAACGACGATGGCGCCGCGCGCATTCACGTCGTTGACGGCATTCTGGAACGCCGCCGAACAGCTGCCGGTGCTTCCGAGCGACAGGTTGATGACGCGCGCAGGGTTTGCATTGTGCGGCACGCCGGCAATGTCGATGCCGGCGGCCCAGCGCATCGCATCGACGATGTCGGACGTATAACCGCCGCAGCGGCCCAGCACGCGCACCGGCAGGAGGCGCACATCGGGCGCGACACCGGTGCCATACAAACCGTTGTTCATCAGTGCCGCGACCGTGCCCATGACATGCGTGCCATGCCAGCTGGAGCTGGACGCAGCCGAGCCGCTGCCGCAAGCACCGGCCGGCGAATAGTCGCCGGGGTCGGATGCGTCGCTGTCGCGGCCATTGCCGTCGAGCGCGACGGTGGTGCTGGTGATGAAGTCATAGCCAGGCAACATCGCTTGCAGGTCGGGATGCGGACGGTAGCCGGTGTCGATCACGGCGACAGTGACGCTACCGCTACCGAGTGTCATGTCCCATGCACCGGGCAGATCAGCGCCGCCAAGATTGAGGCCGGACGGCGCAAAGTAATTCCATTGGCCGGGCGAGCCTGCAAAACCGGGATCGTTGGGAGCGATGGCTTGCGCCTGCATCAGCAAGTCCGGTTCGGCGGCTTCGACTTCGCCGCTGGCCTTGAGCCTTGCGGCCAGCGCGCGGGCTTCGGCGATGCTGAGCGGCTTGTCCAGTTTCAGCAGATGCGAGCGATAGGACAGGCGGCGCTCGACCGATAGCGTCGACGATGCCAGCGCGCTCAAACGATCGGTGTTCTTGCGTTCAAGTTGTGCATTGAGCTTGCCGCCGCGCGTGGGGTGGGCGGTGATGATCAGGCGCTCGACCAGTGGCTGGGTTTCTGCAGCCTCGGCTGCCGCCGCTTGCGCGGAGGGCTGCATCGCGCGCGCGCCCGCCTTCAGGTGCAAGGGCGCGGCCGCCGCGACTTGTGTGCTGGTCAGCACCGCAGCCATCGCCAACATCGCGATGGATTCCAGTGCGCGGGCAGTGCGCGACGTGACAGCGACTTCCATGTTCGACTTCCCGTGCTGCAGTGTTGAGGCGGGTCACTGTAGCAGTGGGGAAATCGTTCACTCGCGAGTATTGAGAGGCAAAAACCATCCTGTTTTCGCGAATGACACTTACAAAAGACAATTGCAAAAGACAATGCGACAAGGCATGCGTTGACAGCTTCACAGGTTTGAAAAAATCAGCCGCAAAACCGGTGATGCAAAGAACGAGTTCCAAAGCGTCGACGCAAAAAAAAACGGACAAGCAATGCTTGTCCGTTGATTCAGTCGCGCAGCCCGCGCTGGCAAGCGACGGGCTGGCTGCTGTAGGCGGATTACAGGCCGGCGGCAGCCTTCAGTGCAGCCGCCTTGTCGGTGCGCTCCCAGCTGAATTCCGGTTCTTCGCGACCGAAGTGGCCGTAAGCGGCCGACTTGCGATAGATCGGGCGCAGCAGGTCCAGCATCTGCACGATACCTTTCGGACGCAGGTCGAAATGCTCGCGCACCAGTTGCTCGATCACTTCGTCGCTGACCTTGCCGGTGCCGAAGGTGGTCACCATCACCGATGTCGGCTGCGCGATGCCGATGGCATACGAGATCTGGATCTGGCATTTTTCAGCCAGGCCGGCAGCAACGATGTTCTTCGCCACATAGCGGCCTGCATAGGCTGCCGAACGGTCAACCTTGGACGGATCCTTGCCCGAGAACGCGCCGCCGCCGTGCGGGGCTGCACCGCCGTAGGTGTCGACGATGATCTTGCGGCCGGTCAGGCCGCAATCGCCCTGCGGACCACCGATCACGAAGCGACCGGTAGGGTTCACCAGATAGCGGGTGTTTTTCAGCCACTCGGCCGGCACCACCGGCTTGATGATCTGCTCGATCGCCGCTTCTTCGATTTGCTTGTGCTCCATTTCCGGCGCATGCTGGGTCGACAGCACGATGGTGTCGATCGCGACCGGCTTGCCGTCGACATACTTCAGCGTGACCTGCGACTTCGCGTCCGGACGCAGCCAGGGCAGGCGGCCATCCTTGCGCAGTTGCGACTGGCGCTCGACGATGCGGTGCGAGTAGTAGATCGCGGCCGGCATCAGCTCCGGGGTCTCGTTGCAGGCATAACCGAACATCAGGCCCTGGTCGCCGGCGCCCTGGTCAAGGTCGATGCCCTTGCCTTCGTCGACGCCTTGCGCGATGTCGGGCGACTGCTTGTCATAGCAAACCATGACGGCGCAGCCCTTGTAATCGATACCGAAGTCGGTGTTGTCGTAGCCGATGCCCTTCAGGGTATCGCGCGCGACCTTGATGTAGTCCACGTTCGCGGTGGTCGTGATCTCGCCGGCCAGCACCACCAGACCGGTATTGCACAGGGTTTCAGCAGCGACGCGGGCGCGCGGATCCTGCTCGAGGATGGCGTCAAGGATGGCGTCGGAGATCTGGTCGGCGACTTTGTCCGGATGACCTTCGGACACCGACTCGGAAGTGAACAGGTATTCGTGAGACATGCAAGCTCCCTACTTGTGATGATTGACGTTGTGTCGCGGTCAACCAAGTGAGCCTGCGACGCTTTAGCGAGATTTGTAGACCGCCTCGCAAGTTGTCTGTTAACTCGGCGGTGATTGCTCATGCTATTTTACGCAACTTGCTTCAATTCAGCAAAATCCATAACCATCTCCCCGATTTCGCCACCGTTCCTGCCTGATGCTGCTGCGCCTGTTCCAATTCCTGTCGATGTTTCCGCTGCCCCTGTTGCACAAGCTTGGCGCCGCTGCGGGCTGGCTGGTTTACCTGCTGTCGCCGACCTATCGTCGCCGTCTGAAGGAAAACCTTGCGCGTGCCGGTTACCCGCAGCTGCTGTCGCAAGCGATCGTCGAAGCGGGCAAGAATGTGCTGGAGCTGCCCTTCATCTGGTGCGCGCCGCCCGAGCGCGTGCTGCAGACTGCGACGCTGCATGACTGGGAAGTTGCGCAATCGGCACTGGATGGCGGCCGCGGCGTGATCTTCCTGACACCGCACCTCGGCTGCTTCGAGATCATCGCGCAAGCCATCGCCAGCCGCGCACCATTGACGGCGCTCTATCGCCCGCCGAAGAAGGCGGCGCTGCGCCCGCTGCTGGAGCAGGCACGCGCACGCGGCGGCCTGTCGTTGGCGCCGGCCAATCTGGCAGGCGTGCGCACGCTGATCAAGACGCTGCGCAGCGGCGGCGCGATCGGCCTGCTGCCTGACCAAGTGCCGCAATTTGGCGAGGGCGTGTGGACGCCTTTCTTTGGCCGTCCTGCGTACACGATGACACTGCCAGCCAAGCTGCACCAGATGAGCGGCGCACCGCTGGTGCTATCGTATGCAGAGCGGCTGCCGGACGGGCAAGGCTATGCGGTGCACTTCGTACGCTTTGACGGTGTGCTCGAAGGCAGCCCCGAACAGCAGGCACGCGCGATCAATGCGGCAATGGAGTCGCTGGTGGCGCGCTGTCCCGCGCAGTATTTCTGGAGTTACAACCGCTACAAGGGCACGCCGCTGCCATCGACCCCGGCGGAGGCCGCATGAGGGCGCTACTGGCCCTGATGTGGCTGCTGCACTGGCTGCCACTGCCGGTACTGGGCCGCATCGGCAAGGGTGTCGGCTCGGTGCTGTTCCTCGTGATGGGCAGCAGGCGCCGCATCGCGCTGCGCAACCTCGAACTGTGCATGCCTGAACTCGATGAGGCCGCCCGCCGCCGCATCGCCCTCGAACACTTCCAGGGCTATGCGCGCAGCGTGCTGGAGCGCGCGATCCTCTGGTGGGCACCGCAGGCGCGGCTGCGCCGGCTGATCAAGGTCGAACCGGCTGTGCCCACTGCGCTCGCAGCCGCGAAGCCGACCATCTTCCTGTGCCCGCACTTCGTCTGCCTCGAAGTGGCCGGCGTCGCCATCACGATGGAAGGCCCGGCCTGCTCGATCTATTCGCGCCAGCGCAATGAAGTCTTTGACGAGGCGCTGCGCAAGGGACGCTTGCGCTTCACGCCGGATGAACGCAACCTGATGGCCCGCGACGCGGGCATCAAGCCGATCATACGAGCGATGCGCGGCGGCCGCCCTTTCCTGATGTTGCCCGACATGGATTTCGGCGCGCGCGAATCGATCTTCGTGCCTTTCTTCGGCGTGCCGGCCGCAACGCTGACAGCGCCCGCGCGACTGGCCATGGCCACGGGCGGGCAGGTGATCCCGGTCATCACGCGCTTCCTGCCCGGTTACCAAGGCTGGCGCGTGATCTTCTACCCGCCTTGGGACGATTATCCGGGCGAGGATATCGAAGCCGCGACGCGGCGCATGAATGCCTTCATCGAGGAGCGCGTGCGCGAGGCGCCGGCCGAGTACTTCTGGTCGCACAAGCGCTTCAAGACCCGGCCGGAAGGCGTGCCATCGGTCTACCGCTGAACGGATGAACGGCTGCGATGCGTGTACGATAGCTTCTGACACAGACGCCACCAGCCTACCGAATCTGTCTAGCCGCAGCGTCGGGCATGGCGCTAAATGCAGGTACCGCTCGATCAACTTCGTTTAGCTACGCTTTCAAGCATCGCTTTCAAGCACCTCTTTCGACTCTTTACCCCTGACAGCATGAAATTGAAGTTCACCAAGATGCATGGCGCCGGCAATGATTTCATCGTCATCGATGCGATCAACCAGCAAGTCAACCTGTCCGCCAACCAGTGGCAACGGCTGGCCGACCGTCGCTTCGGCATCGGTGCCGACCAGATCCTGGTCGTTGAAAAGCCGAGCGACGATGGCATCGACTTCCGTTACCGGATCTTCAATTCGGACGGCGGCGAGGTCGAGCAGTGCGGCAATGGCGCGCGCGCATTCGTGAAATTCGTGATCGACAAGGGCCTGACCGAGCGACGCCAGATTCGCGTCGAAACCATGTCGGGCGTCATCGCGCCCCGGCTCGAGGATGATGGCCGCATCACGGTCGACATGGGTGCACCGGTGTTCGAGACCGAACGCGTACCCTTTGACAGCAAGGGCCTGCTGCCGCGCGCCGTCGGCAGCACGGCACTGTGGCCGCTAGAGGTCCATGGCAAGACCGTGGAGTTTGCGGTGGTCTCGATGGGTAATCCGCATGCCGTGCAAGTCGTCGCTGATGTCGAGACGGCCCCGGTGGCCGAAGACGGCCCGGCGATCGAGCATCACCCGCGCTTCCCGAAACGGGTGAATGCAGAATTCATGCAGATCGTTGATAGGCACCAGATCAAGCTGCGCGTCTTCGAGCGCGGTGCCGGCGAGACCCTGGCTTGCGGCACCGGCGCTTGTGCCGCGGTGGTGGCGGGCATTTCGCAAGGCTTGCTGGATTCACCGGTAGCAGTCGCCACGCGCGGTGGTGACCTGTCGATAGCGTGGGCAGGCGGCGATGCATCGGTGATGCTGACGGGTCCTGCGGTCAGCGTGTTCGAAGGCAGCGTCGAGATCTGATCGACGCTGATTGACGCTCATTGCGGCTAATGCGTATTGCGTCCGGCAGGAGCAGGCCGCTGCGTCATCAGGCTTCGGAAGCGGTACAACCGCTGCCGGTAATTCCCCTCGGGCCCATGCTCGCTCTTGCCGTCGACGACATCGAACATGCGCGCTGCGCGATCCAGCGCCTGCCGCTGGTCACCGCTGAGTATCTGTATCAGCCGACGTCGGCTGCGCGGATGGGTCGAACGTATGTCGACTTCGAGACAATGACCATGATCGGCAGCCTCGACATCAATCAGCAGGGCTTCGGCGCGCGTCAGGCCGAACCAGTAACCCAGTTCGATGCGCGCTGACAAGAAAGGATACTGGCTGCAGAGTTCGCGGCTGAAGCTGTCGCGCGCTTGGTAGGCCCAGTCAGCCTTGCGCACCGGCGGGGCGATCTTGTCGAGCAAATGCCTGGCTTCCTTGTTGCCCTGTCCGGCTGCCTTCTGCAGCCAGTAGACGGCGTGTATATCGGAATTCGGTTCTGCCCGGCGCGCGCGCCATGCGACCACTCCCAGCTCAACCTGTGCCTGCTCATGGCCGGCGACCGCCGCCAGTTCGAGGTAGCGGCGCGCCTCGTTGACGCTGCGGCGCGAGAATTCGGGTTTCAGGTAGATGCGCGACATCGCGTACCAGGCAAGCGCGGATCCCTGTTCGGCGGCCAGCTGCAGCCAGCGCAGCGCCTTCTTGTAATGCGCAACCCCCGGCACGCCCGACAGCCGCGCCCCTTGTTCATCCATCCGCGCTATCCACAATCCATACGCCTGCTGCGCGTCGCATGCGCCTCCTTCGGCGGCAATGCGCAGGTAGCGTTCGATCAGCCGCGAGTTAGGATCAGAAACCAGCAACAGCGCCTGCGCGACACGCCCCAGCAGCGCCAACTCGTGGCCGACATAGGGGCGGCGCCGTGCAGGATTACCGGCATTGCGTCGATCCAGTTCCTGCGCCATCGGCACCGCCCAGAACAGGAATTTCAGATAGTCACGGCGGGCCCAGCAGTAATCTGCCAAAGTGCGCTGCGCATCGAGCACGCCGCTGCGCGCCGCCCGGGTGGTCCAGTCCAGTGCCTGTTCGATACGCTGGCGCGATTGAGGGGAGGGGTCGATCGCGTCGGGCTGCGCGGCGATCTCGCGCATGCCCAGTTGCTGCGCGTGCAGCCACTGCGCATCCGGAATGCCAGCCTCAGCCGCCATCTTCAGGGCGCGCAGGGATTTCTGACGCAGCGTCGAATCAGCCCGGGTCCAGCTGTTGAACACCAACATCGCCAATACCAGCCCGGCAAGTGCGGACCCACCCTCGAAAGCGCGTTCGTACCAGAAGGCCACTCGCAAGGGATCACCAGCCTGTTGCGCAATGGAGAACGGAACATGTTCGCCGATCAGCATCCATGCCTCTTGCTGGTTCTGTTCGGCCGCCTTTTCCAGCCAATGCAGGGCTGTGGCGTGGCTTTGCGGCAAGCTTGCGCTGCCAAACAGGTAGCGTTTGCCCAATGCGAGCTGGGCCGGGCCCTGGCCAGCGCGGGCGGCACGAATGATCAGCAATTCCTCTCGGTTGGCCATGGGCAGGGGGTAGGAAACAGAGTCGGGGTTATCAAAAGTGAAAAATCCGACTGTGCTGGTTCCACCGAGGGGACGTCAACGCAACGTGGTGTTAATAAAACAACAGCCCGTTTGAAACGCCCACGCTTTCCCAAAACCTGGGTTTGCAGCACCACCGATCTTCGAGAAATTTCCATTTTAGAAATTAAGGTTTCTCAATCCGACTAGCGCGGATCGCTTGAAAAAACCTTGATTAGGGATGGAAAACATGAAGAAGTCTTTTGTTGCGCTGGCCCTGGCTGGTGCATTCAGCGGTGCCGCACAGGCGGAATCGACGGTCGAGATCTACGGCATCGTCGACATGGGTTTCGTCAGGGAGACTGGCGACGTGCCGGGCCTGACCAACCCGACCAGCACCACGCCAACCGCCCATGTGGCACCCGGTGGTAACAAACTGACCAGCGGCGCACAATCGGGCACCCGCCTGGGCTTCAAAGGGACCGAAGACCTCGGTGGCGGACTCAAGGGCTTGTTCGTGCTCGAGACAGGCATTGCTGCAGATCGCGGCGGCTTCAACCAGGGCAATGCCGCTTTCGCGCGCCAGTCCTTCGTCGGCCTGCAAGGCAACTTCGGCACGCTGACGCTGGGACGCCAGTACACGCCTTACTTCCTCGCAATGTCGCAAGTCGGCGATCCCTTTGCGTCGGGCCTGTCCGGCGCGGCACAAAACCTGATGCTGGCACCGTTCATGCAATCCACCACCGCCCCAGGCACCTCGGTGGTCGCGCGCCCAAACCAGGGTATTCGCATGGACAACACGGTGAAGTACACCTCGCCCATCTTCAGCGGCATCAGCGGCGAAATCGCTTATGGTTTTGGCGAGGTCACCGGAAGCAATACGGCCGGCCGCGTCATCAGTGCTGCGATTGGCTATAGCGCCAAGCCGGCCAATGTACGTCTTGCTTATTACCGGGCAAATACGAGTTCGCTGAGCGCGCCCGATGCAACTTCAAGCGTCATGGTCACCGGTAACTGGGATTTCGGCGTGGCCAAGGTCCATGCGGCCTATGCGGACAGCGACGAGTTCTTCAATCGCAAGTTCCGCGACTACCTGATCGGTGCCAGCATCCCGTTCGGCCCGCATACGGTACTGCTGTCCTACATCTTCAAGGATGACCGCAGCGCACTGAACCGAGATGCCAGCCAGATCGCCATCGGTTACACCTATGCGCTTTCCAAACGGACGAACCTCTACGCATCGTGGGCCAACATCGACAACAAGCGCGGCGCGATCTACTCGGTCGGCAACAACTCCGAAACCGGCACCGGCGACAGCGCCTTCAATTTAGGCGTGCGCCACATGTTCTGAATTTCGCGGGTCTATGGCCCGCACCGCATTCAGCGCTGGGCCAGCAGTGTTGGGCCAGTGCCGGATAGGCCGGCAGCTTCATGGTCAACGGCCTGCAGAGTCTTCTGCAAACTTAATCTCCTCTCTTGCATGGCACCTTCGGGTGCCATCTTTTTTTGTGCCGGTCCTTTGCTGGCTTGCGTTTCTTGTCAAACGTTTCTTGCCAAACGCAGCGCTTTCCCGCCGAAGTTCGCGGAGGCTGCCAAGACCCGGCTAAAATTCGGGCTTATCTTCCATTTCCTTTCACCGACCCGCCAATGACCGCCCTGCCTGAAGCCAATGCTGTTGCGCTCTTCCTCGAGGAATATCCGGACTTCTTCGAACAAAATCCGGACCTGATCGCCGGCCTGCGGCTGACCACGGCACTTGGCGGCCGCACCGTGTCGCTGCAGGAGCGCCAGGTCGAAGTGCTGCGCGAAAAGATCCGCCAGCTGGAGCTGAAGCTGGCCAACCTGACCCGCATTGCCGGCAGCAACGACGCCATCATCAGCAATTTCCACCAGTGGATACTGCGCCTGCTAGTCGAGCGCGATGCCGACAACTTGCCAGATGTGCTGATCGATGCGATGAAGGAGAGTTTCCACGTGCCGGCGGCGACCTTGCGCCTGTGGGACATCACCGAAGGCCATGCTGGTGCATGGTTTGCCGAGGGCGATCTGGCCGAGGCACGCGCCTGGGCCGATGAACAAACGACGCCTACCTGCGGACCGGCAGCTGGCAAGCCGGGTGTGGCCTGGCTGGACGATGCAGCGAGCATGCAATCGGCCGCGCTGGTCCCGCTGCGCAAGGCAGGCAGCGACAAGAGCTTCGGCCTGCTGGTGCTGGCTTCGCCCGATCCTCAGCGTTTTGCCAGCGAACTCGCAACCGACATCCTCGCCCGCATCGGCGAAGCTGCCAGCGCCAGCCTGCAAGGGCTGGTTGCCTGATTCCGTGGAAACCGAGGGCTTGCCAGCCGAGATCAATGGCTACCTGCTGTACCTGCAGGTGCAGCGCAAGCTCTCCGGACATACGCTGGACAGTTACCGGCGCGACCTGGCGCAGCTGCTGACGCTGATGCAGGCGCGCCCAGGCGCGCGGCTGGACCAGCTGAACCAGTTCGACATCCGGCGCTTTGCCAGCCAGCTGCATGCGAGCGGCTTGTCGGCCAGTTCGATTGCACGCAAGTTGTCCGCATGGCGCGGCTTTTTCAGCTGGCTCGCGCAACAGCAACCGCTGGCAGCGAATCCGGTCGATGGTGTGAAGCCGCCAAAGCGCGCAAAGACCTTGCCCAAGGCACTGGGCGTCGATGATGCGGTCAAGCTGGTGTCGTCGGACGTCACCGTCAAGGATGACGATGTGGCGGGCAGCCTGTGCAACAAGGCCATGTTCGAACTGCTGTACTCCAGCGGACTGCGCGTGTCCGAACTTACCCGCCTCGATGTACGCTACGTGCACGACGCCATGCATGAATCGCAAGGCTGGCTCAACCTTGATGCCGGCGAAGTAACCGTCACCGGCAAGGGCAGCAAGCGACGTACCGTGCCGGTCGGCGCAGCGGCACTGCAAGCGCTGAAGAACTGGCTGGCAGTACGTCCGTCGCAGGCCTCGCCCGAGGCCGACGACAAAGCGAGGGCACCGGTCGCCCCCGATGACGAACATGCGCTGTTCCTGTCGACGCGCGGACGCCGCATCACGCCGCGCTTGGTGCAAGCGCGCATCAAGGCGCATGCGCAGTCGCTGGGTATTGCCGCCGACGTGCATCCGCACGTGCTTCGCCATTCATTCGCGTCGCACGTGCTGCAGTCATCGGGCGACTTGCGTGCCGTGCAGGAATTGCTGGGCCATGCGTCGATTGCGTCGACCCAGGTGTACACCGCACTGGATTTCCAGCGGCTGGCGCAGGTATATGATGCCGCCCATCCGCGCGCGAAAAAACAGGACGAGCGGGACTGACGCGAATTACGATCACCCTGGGAAACGCCCGTCGAAACTGGCGCTTCCAGGGCATTACCTGAAACCCTGCTGGACGAAACACTGATGTCACTGATCCCCGCCACCATACTCACCGGCTTCCTCGGCGCCGGCAAGACCACGCTGCTCAACCGCATCCTGCATGAGTCACATGGCCAGAAGATTGCCGTGATCGAGAACGAATTCGGCGAAGAGAATATCGACAACGAGATTCTGGTCCGGGACAGCAACGAGCAGATCGTCGAGATGAGCAATGGCTGCGTCTGCTGCACGGTGCGTGGCGACCTGATCGCGGCGCTGTCGCAGCTGGCGCAAAGGCGTCGCGATGGCCAGCTGCAGTTCGACCGCGTGGTGATCGAGACCACGGGCCTGGCCAATCCGGGCCCGGTGGCGCAGACCTTCTTCATGGATGACGACGTGGCCACGTCCTACCTGCTCGATGGCGTGATTACGGTGGTCGATGCCAGCCATGCGATGCAGCAGCTGGACCAGTTCGAGGAAGCGCAGCGGCAGGTCGGCTTTGCAGACCGCATGCTGCTGTCCAAGACCGACCTGGTCGCACCGCCGCAGGTCGAAGTACTGGAAGCCCGGCTCAAGCGCATCAACCCGCGCGCACCGATCGCACGCGTGGACTTCGGCAAAGTCGCCATCGCCGAGATTTTCGACATCCGCGGCTTCAACCTGAACGACAAGCTGGAAATCGATCCCGACTTCCTGAAGGCCGACGAGCACGCGCACCACGATTGCGACGAGCATTGCGATCATCATGAGCACGACCACGCTCACGGGCATGGACACCAGCATCACGATCATCACCATGGCCACGGACAGGGCGGCCATACGGACCAGATCGCAGCCTTCGTGTTCCGCAGCGATCGCGCCTTCGATCCGGCACGCCTCGAAGAATTCATCGGCAGCCTGGTGCAGGTCTATGGACCGCGCATGCTGCGTTATAAGGGCATATTGTGGATGCAAGGGGCGACGCGCCGGGTGATCTTCCAGGGCGTGCACCAGACCATGGGCAGCGATCTCGGCGCGCCTTGGGGCGACGATGAAGCGCGCGGCAGCAAGATCGTTTTCATCGGCCAGGCCTTGCCAAAACAGGTGTTTATCGATGGTTTGACGCAGTGTCTGGTATAAACTTGAAAACCTTTGCTGCTGGCATCTGACATTCCTGTTGCGAAAGTCCTTAAAAATCATGCAAAGCTTGTCGAGCGGAGCGACAATGCGATTACAATAGCCGCCGGTTTCAGCCGGGCACCCTTCCAGGGGGAGCGGGATGCCCGGAACCACGACCGGATGAGACTGCGCAGCAGCAAGCATGTGGCGGGTCCGCCGGGTTACATTCATCGTTTCGTAGTGACGAAAGCAAGCGACGTGGCAACCAATACAAAAAGCTCGAAAGCATCCGCAGGCGCACTGCTCACCGAAGAGCAGATTCTGGCCATGGATGAGAAGGACTACATGAACGCAGCGCAGCTGGCGTTCTTCAAGGCGCGGCTGCAGCAGCTTGAAAAAGACCTGCTCAGGAATGCCGGCGAAACCACCGAGCACCTGCGCGAGACCGTGCTGGTGCCGGATCCTGCAGACCGCGCGACCATCGAAGAAGAGCATGCACTGGAGCTGCGCACCCGCGACCGCGAGCGCAAGCTGCTGAAGAAGGTGCAGCAATCGATACAGGCCATCGATGCTGGCGACTATGGCTGGTGCGAAGAAACGGGCGAGCCCATCGGCATCCCGCGCCTGCTCGCTCGTCCGACCGCTACGCTGTCGCTCGAAGCGCAACAGCGCCGCGAGCTCAAGCAAAAGCTGTACGGCGACTGAGCTTCGCGCTGCCGGCTCGCCGCCGGTCCACGGCCTGATGCCCGACACGACCCCGCGCGCTGCGCGGGGTTTTTGCTTCTGCGGCCCCCGCAGCCTTCGCGCCCCCGCCGCCTTCGCAAGCAGTCCTGGATGGCTGCACATGACAGCCGCAAGTCTTGTGCGTTAGTATCCATGCCTGAATCTCAATCGCGCGCATGATCCTGACCCTCGCCCACGTTCGACGTACTGCCAATGATGGCCGCATGCTCCGGCGACGCGCGCTCGTGGGCGCGTGGCTGGTGCTCTGCCTGCTGCTCGCGCAGTGGGTCGGTTACGCGCATGCGATCGCGCACTGGCATGGGCAAGGCAGCGCCGCTGCGCACCTTCAAAAGGCCGAGCGCGGCGCCGATGCCGCTGCCAGCGTTTTCGATCACCAGAAAGCATCCGGCACGTGTGTCGCGCTTGATGCGGCCACCCTGGGCGCCGGCCTGTGCAGCAGCGGGCTCGCGCTGCCTGCGGTGCCTGCACCGCAGCAGCCCCCGGCCATGCCTGCCGGACCGCGCTGGCTGCCGGCATTTTCACCACTCTTCTCCACGCGCGCTCCGCCGCTGGACGCCTGAAGCTTTAGGTGGCTGCGCGACCCGGTGGGTGTGTCGCAGCCGGCGTTCAATACTGGCTGGAGTGCTTCATGATCCTGAAGAAGTCCGCGCTGGCGCATGCCATCTTTGGCGCGCTGGCCTTCGTTACCGCTTCCGCACAGGAAGCAGGCAAGACACTGTCCCCCGTCATCGTTACCGCCGACCCGCTGCGCGCCGGCGAGGATGCGATGATCCTCACGCCGGCCAAGGTACTGTCCGGCGATGAACTGCGCAACAAGGCCGGGCTGTCGCTCGGTGAGACCCTGGGCAGCGAACTGGGCGTACAAGCGTCCGGCTTCAGCGCTGCCACCTCGCGCCCGGTAATCCGCGGCCTCGAAGGCCCGCGCATCAAGATTCTGGAAAACGGCATGGGCAGCGGCGACCTGTCCGCCATCTCCAACGACCATGCGGTCGGCTCCAGCATGATGACGGCGCGCCAGGTCGAGATCCTGCGCGGGCCGGCTTCGCTGGCCTATGGCTCGGGTGCCATCGGTGGCCTGGTCAACATCGTCAATGACCGCATTCCGACCGAACTCGCACCGCGCGCGGCCGGCGAAGCCGAACTGCGCGTAGGCAGCGTCGATCGCAGCAGCGGGTTGGGCTTTTCGGCCGAGCGCGCGGCCGGCAACATCGGCCTGCATGTCGATGGCAGTGCCAGCGATGCCGGTGACTACCGCATACCCGGCACGGCGAATGTCGATGGCACGGGCGACCGCGGCAAGCTGTCCTTCAGCGGCCAGCGCGAGCGCAATGTGGGGGTGGGCGCGGCGCTGCTCCAAGACTGGGGCCGCGTCGGCACTTCGCTGGCGCAACTCGACAAGCATTACGGCGTGCATGGCAAGGACGAGAACTCGGCGATCGACCTGTCGCGCACGCGCTTCGACATCGACAGCCTGTTCAAGTCACCGCTGGAAGGTTTCGACAGCCTGGCGTTCAAGTTCGGCTACACCAACTACCAGCACACCGAATTCGAGAATGGCACCGACCCGAGCGTGCGCTTCACCAACAAAGTGGCCGACGCACGCTGGGAACTGGCGCACCAGCCAGTGGCCGGCTGGCGCGGCAAGTTGGGCGTGCAAGCGGAGAATGCCGATACGCAAGCAGCCAGCCTGACCGGCGGCGGCGCCACCGTGCCACGCACGCGCTCGAAGACGATGGCAGCCTTCCTGGTCGAGGAGCGCGATTTCGGCGCGCTGCGTGTCAATGCCGGCGCCCGTTACGAACAGGTATCGCGCGATCCGGACACTGCCAGCACGCGCAAGTTCAGCCTGGGCTCGGCATCCCTGGGGGCACTCTGGTCTTTCCGCCCGGGTTACGGCCTGGGTGCAACGCTGTCGCTGGCACAGCGCGCGCCGACCGCTGAAGAGCTGTACTCGAATGGCGAGCATCATCCGACCGATTCCTTCGATCGCGGCAATGCCACCCTGAAGAACGAGACCTCGCGCAACCTCGAACTGTCACTGCAAAAGACCAGCGACGACGTGCGCTGGAAGGCCAACCTGTATCGCAACAGTGTGGCCAACTTCATTTACGGCCGCATCAGTCCCGGCACGCAGGGGCTGGCCTTTGACCGCGATTTCTCGCAAGCCGATGCGACCCTGCAAGGTGTCGAGGCCGAAGTCGCTTACCGCCAGAACCAGCCGGGCTTGTCCGGACGCGCCTTCTTTGATGCCTCGCGCGGCACTCTCGACGGGCAGGGCAGCCTGCCGCTGCAACCGGCGACCCGCGTCGGCCTGTCGCTAGGCTATCGGCAGGGTCCGTGGCAGTCGTCGCTGTCGGTGCTGCATGCGAATGCGCATACGCGGATTGCAGCAGCTACGGTGTCGCAAGAGACGGTGACGGGCGCCTACACCCAGCTCGATGCCAACCTCAGCTATGTGCAGCGTTACGGCGCGACTGACATGACCTGGTTCCTGCTGGCCCGCAACCTGCTGAATCAAGACATACGCCTGTCAACGTCGCTGCTAAAGGATTATGTGCCGCAGCCGGGTCGCAACTTTATCGTGGGCGTGCGCACGCGCTTCTGATCGGCTGGCCGCTCATTGCGTTGCTACATATCGTGTCTCGTCCGGCATCGTCCGATCGCATTGACTGATCGGCTTCACTGGCCACCTGCTTTGTCTGCCGGACGCAACACGGGATGCGCTGTGCATCCCTCCGCGCCTCACATCGCCGTCCGGGCTCGTTGTCTGCTTTGACCCGTGGCCTGCCGCTGGTTGTAATGGCATCTGCACATCGCATTCAACGGCTCCCGTGAAATTTCTCGACTTGCTGAACAAACCCGTGACTTTCCGTCGACGCCCGCCAGACGGCAGTCTTCAGGACAAGGCGACCAGCCAGACGGACGAGCAATTGACAGCAGCCAGCAGCCTCCAACCCGCCTGTGCAGATAACCAAAAGGCCAGTAAACATTCGTCGCCGGCCATGCCAGGCAATGCAGTCGCGCCAGTACGCGCCGAACCACAGCACGCGCTGCTGTCGCAGCACATCGATGAAGCCGCGTTGCTGTTTGCGACCGAGCAGCCCGACGCTGCCGCCCGATTATTGGGCACTGCACTGGCCACGTCCCCGCACCCTGCAAGCCAACTCGAGAGGTGCGCATGGTGGATGCTGCTGGAGTTGCACCAAGCCCGGGGGCAGCAAGCCGATTTCGATCGTGCCGCGCTTGCTTATGCACAGCGCTACGAAGCCTCGCCGCCGCAATGGGTCGCTCCTCGGGCGGAGCCGCAGCTGCGGGTGCGCGAATCCGCCCCCGCTGCGCCGCTGCTGCTGGGCCTGCGCGGCGCACTCACTGCGGACGCGCAGCCGACGCTCCTGCAATGGCGGCAGCGCAGCGCGACAGTCACCGATATCAACATCGATCTGGCTCAGGTCAGCTCGATCGACCTCGCCGGTTGCCATTTACTGCTGGACTTGCTCGCCGACTGGCAGCAGCGCGGCACCCAGGTACAACTGCGCGCCTGCGACAGCATGCGGACCATGCTGCATGCCTTGATACAGTCCGGTCGCCGCGATGCGGATGATGCCGGATGGCGGTTGCTGATCGAATTGCTGCGACTGGCCGGCGATGTCGAACGCTATGAAGACGCCTGTCTTGCCTACAGCCTGACGTTTGAAATGTCTCCGCCTGCCGCACCGCCCCCCGCGATCAACGATCGCAGCCAGCCTGCAAGCGGCACACGCGCAACGCCTCGCCATCGGACAAGCACAGGTACCGGTGCGGCCGTGGCGGCGGGTTCAGGTGCAAGTGCAAACATCGGTACCAGCGCAAGCCCGGCCTTGGCGACTGCCGCCTTTGCATTGCCCGAAGTCATCACCATGCCGATTGACCCTGTGCTGGTTGCGCTGCGTGCCCATGTACGGCAAGCCGGCATCGACGCGCCGTCACTGGTGCTGGATGCCCATCGACTGCAGCGCATCGATTTCCATGCGGCCAGCGTATTACAGTCGGCAATGGCCGAACTCGCCGCCGGCAAACCGGTAGAATGGCAGGGAGTTTCTTTCCTCGTATCCGCGCTGCTGCAACTGACCTGCGGCAGTGCGATGCCGAGGATCACCAACCGCATGCCCTGAGCTTGCGACGCACTGCCAGACTCGCTGTCCAGCAACGTCGCACAGACGGGCTGCCCTGCATTTCTGGATACGCATGGAACAATTCCACGGCACCACTATTCTTTCCGTCCGTCGCGGCAATGTCGTTGCCCTCGGCGGCGACGGCCAGGTCACACTCGGCAATGTCGTGATGAAGGGTACTGCTCGCAAGGTACGCAAGCTCTTCCATGGCAAGGTACTGGCCGGCTTCGCCGGCGGCACGGCCGACGCCTTCACGCTGATCGAGCGCTTCGAAGCCAAGCTCGAGACCCATCAAGGTAACCTGATGCGCGCGTCGGTCGAACTGGCCAAGGACTGGCGCACCGATCGCATGCTGCGCCGCCTCGAAGCAATGCTGCTGGTCGCCGACCGCGATGCCACGCTGATCATCACCGGCAATGGCGACGTGCTCGAGCCCGAGCAGGGCATAGGCGCGATCGGCTCGGGCGGCAGCTATGCGCAGGCTGCGGCCAAGGCGCTGTACGAGAACACCGAGCTGGCGCCCGAGGAGATCGTCAAGAAGGCGCTCACCATCGCCGGCGAGCTTTGCATCTACACCAACCTGTCGCACACGATAGAAACCCTCTGACGCCAGCCCATGCACGCCTGAAGTACACGCTTGCCTGCCGTTACCCGCGCAGATCTTACGCGGGCAACGCAAACAACAGGCAAGCATAGACAAACACATGCAAACACAGGCAAACATCGAGCTCCGTCACCTGCCACGCTTTCCACACTTCGCATCATGAACCTGACACCACAACAGATCGTCGCCGAACTCGACAAGCACGTGGTTGGCCAGTCGCGTGCCAAGCGCGCCGTCGCCATCGCCCTGCGCAACCGCTGGCGCCGCCAGCAGGTGCCGGACCCGCTGCGCCACGAGATCACGCCGAAGAACATCCTGATGATCGGCCCGACCGGCGTCGGCAAGACCGAGATCGCGCGTCGGCTCGCGAAGCTGGCCGATGCGCCTTTCATCAAGATCGAAGCGACCAAGTTCACCGAGGTCGGCTATGTGGGCCGCGATGTCGACACCATCATCCGCGACCTGGCCGAGATCGGCGTCAAGCAGACCCGCGAGAGCGCGATGCGCGAAGTGCGCGCACAAGCCGAAGATGCCGCCGAGGACCGCATCCTCGACGTGCTACTGCCGCCGGCGCGCGACTTTGGCTTCGGTGCCGCAGCAACCGAAGACAAGAGCGCCAACGCGACGCGCCAGACTTTCCGCAAGCGGCTGCGCGAAGGCGGATTGGACGACAAGGAAATTGAGCTCGAAGTCGCCGAGCCGCGCGCGCAAATGGAAATCATGGCGCCGCCCGGCATGGAAGAAATGACCGAGCAGATCAAGTCCATGTTTGCCGGCATCGGCGCCGGCCGCAAGAAATCGCGCAAGCTGAAGATCGCCGAAGCCATGAAGATCCTCATCGAGGAAGAAGCGGCGCGGCTGGTGAATGAAGAAGAGATCCGCCAGCGCGCGATCCGCAACATTGAGCAGAACGGCATCGTCTTCCTCGACGAGATCGACAAGATCGCATCCCGCTCGAACACGCAGGGCGCCGACGTGTCGCGCGCCGGCGTGCAACGCGACTTGCTACCGCTGGTCGAAGGCACGACCGTCAATACCAAGTACGGCATGATCAAGACCGACCACATCCTGTTCATCGCGTCGGGCGCCTTCCACCTTACCAAGCCCTCGGACCTGATCCCGGAACTGCAGGGCCGCTTCCCGATTCGCGTCGAACTGGAATCGCTGGCGATCGCCGACTTCGAGCGCATCCTGACCTCGACCGATGCCTGCCTCACGCGCCAGTACGAAGCACTGCTGGCCACCGAGCAGGTGCAGTTGCGTTTCACCACCGACGGCATACGCCGGCTGGCGGAGATCGCTTACTCGGTCAATGAAAAAACCGAGAACATCGGCGCGCGCCGCCTGTATACGGTGATGGAAAAGCTGCTGGAAGAAGTGTCTTTCGACGCCGGCACGCAAGACCAGCAACAGGTCGAAGTCAATGCCGCCTATGTCGACGACAAGCTGGGCGCGCTGGCCGTCAACGAAGACCTGTCGCGCTACGTGCTGTAAAGCCGCCGGCCCTGACGGCCGACTTCAGCAAGGCTGGTAGTGCAGCGCGCCCGGCTTCATCGAACGGCGTCTTCTTGCGTCGATACCGCGCGATGACTTCGATCTGAGTCCCGGGTCTGCGCCTTCGCGCGCGATCGCTCCATTCAGTCTTCCTGATAGCGCGGACGGCGCGGATTGCGTCCCGCACGCGGGCCCGGTACCGCCAGCTGCTCGCCACCAGCACCGGTGCGACCCAGCGCGCTGGGGCCCGCTGCCTGTCCCGCGCCCTGACTGGCCTGCGGCGGCAGTGCTGACTGCGCTTGTGCCTGCGGCACACTCGGCTGTCCGGGCGCTGCCCCCTGCGGCTGTCCAGGCTGTCCCGGCTGCTGCGGCGCCTGCTGCTGCAGTCCGGGTGAGGGTTGTGGCGGCAGGCTCTGCGGCGCATTCTGTTCAGGCATTGCCCTGGCCGGCACGCCGCCGCCCGTGCCCTCCTGCGCGGCAAAAGCCGGTAACGGCAACTCGCGCTCCGTCCCCCGCTCCGACAGCACCACCGTTTTTGCGTGGATCGCTTTCACCGTCACGCCCGGCATCAGCTCGGTGTTCACCCGATAGAACTTCGGTGCACTGCCATCGACCGCGAGGATGGCCGCGCTGCCCGCCGAGCGTCCCGCATGGATGATGCCGCGCAGCTGCACATTCACCATGCCGCCACCTTTCGCAGCGCCACCGAACAGGTTCGCTGCTGCCGAGACCGGCGGCAGCGCGCGCTCGTTCGCCACCGGCGCGGCCACCGGTCGCGGCGCCGGCGCGAGCCACTGCAACCCCCAGTACGCGAGGGACGCGCACAGGGCGACGAAAAGCACGAAGGCCACAAGAGCCGGCAGGCGCTGGCGAGCGGTGTCCATCCCTCACCTCACCAGCTGGTTGATTTCGATGATGGGCATCAGCACCGCCAGCACGATCAGCAGTACCACCACGCCCATCGCCAGGATCAGCACAGGTTCGAGCAAGCCGGCGATGGTGAGCGCACGGCGCTCGAGGTCCTGCTCCTGCATTTGCGCGGCGCGGTTCAGCATCTGGGGCAATTCGCCGGTGACTTCGCCAGCGCGAATCATGTGAATCAGCATCGGTGGAAAATGCTTGTGCGCCGACAGCGCGCGCGCCAGCCCCATGCCTTCGCGCACACTGGCCGTCGCCTCCTCGACCTGCCGGCGCATCGCGAGGTTCGACAGTGTGTCGCGGCTGGTCTGCAGCGCGCGCAGTATCGGCACGCCGGAACTGATGGTGATGGCCAGCGTGCTCGCAAAGCGCGAGGTATTCAGGCTGCGCTCGAAGCGCCCGTACATGGGCGCATTCAGCAGCCAGCGGTGCCAGCGCAGCTTCGTCTCTTCATTGCGCAACGCGCGCCGCCACAGCACGAAGACGGCCGCCACCAGCAGCGCGACCAACCAGCCCCAGTGCCGCACGAAATCCGACAGCGCCAGCATCGCAATCGTCAGGAAAGGCAGCTTCTGTTTCGTGTTCGCAAACACCGACACGATCTGCGGCACCACATAGGTCAGCAGGAAGACCACGATCGCGAATGCGACCACGGTCACGATAGCCGGGTAGGTGAATGCCAGCCTGACCTTTTGCACCAACGAATTGCGGCGCTCGACGAAATCCGCCAGCCGCGACAGCACGCGCGACAGCTGGCCGATCTGCTCGCCCGAGGCCACCAGCGCACGATAGATGTCGGCAAAGTCGCGCGGATGGCGCGCCAGCGCATCCGAGAAGGACGAGCCGCCTATCACTTCGGCGCGTATCGACGCGATCAGGTCGCGCAGATACGGCCGCTCGGCTTGCTCCATCAACGCATCGAAAGCCTGCTCCAGCGGCAGCTGCGCTTCCAGCAGCGAGGCCAGCTGGCGCGTGAAGAGGGCGAGCTCATTCGTTGACAGCTTCTCGCCAAAGCGCCAGCTACGCGCAATCGTCCGCCCCTGTTCATCGACCTGTCCGGCAATGGCCTCGACGGCCAGCGGCAAGAGGCCGCGCGACTTCAGATCCGAGCGCGCGGCGCGCGGACTGTCGGCCTGCACCACGCCCTTGCTGGTGGCACCGGCAATATCGACGGCTTCGTAGCGAAAGGCGGGCATGGGCGAGCGGCTCGGCTTATTCCTTGGTCACGCGCAATAGCTCGGCTTCGGAGGTGATGCCGTCGCGCACCCAGCGCTCGCCATCCTCGCGCATCAGCTGCATGCCGTCGCGCTGGGCGGTGGCGCGAATCTCGGCTTCGGAGGCTTGCTCGTGGATCTGCGCGCGGATGCGCTCAGACGCTAACAGCAATTCATAAATGCCGACGCGTCCCTGGTAGCCCGTGTGACCACACTTGTCGCAACCAACTTCCTGCCACTGCTGGCCATCATGCCGGCGGCAATGCGTACACAGCTTGCGCACCAGCCGCTGCGCGACCACGCCCAGCAGCGATGACGACAGCAGGAAAGGTTCGATACCCATGTCGAGCAAGCGCGTGACGGCCGCTGCCGCATCATTGGTGTGCAGGGTCGCCAGCACCAGATGGCCGGTGAGGGAGGCTTGTACCGCGATCTGCGCGGTCTCGAGGTCGCGGATCTCGCCGATCATGATCACGTCCGGGTCTTGCCGCAGGATCGCGCGCAGCGCCTTCGCAAAGCTCATGTCGATGCGCGCATTGACCTGGGTCTGACCGACGCCAGGCAGTTCGTATTCGATCGGGTCTTCAACGGTCAGCACATTGGTGGTCGATGCATTGAGCCGCGACAGCGCCGCATACAGCGTGGTGGTCTTGCCGGAACCGGTCGGCCCGGTGACGAGCACGATGCCGTGCGGCTGGCTGATCAGCCTGTCGAACTGCTCGCGGATGCGCTCGGCCATGCCCAGTTGTGCAAGGTCGAGGCGGCCACCTTCCTTGTCCAGCAGGCGCAGCACCGCGCGTTCGCCATGGCCGGTGGGCAGGGTGGACACGCGCACGTCAACCGGCTTGCCGCCGACCCGCAGCGTGATGCGGCCATCCTGCGGCAAACGCTTCTCGGCAATGTCGAGCTGCGACATGATCTTGATGCGCGAGATCAGCGCCGCATGGATCGCCTTCTTCGGCCGCACCACGTCACGCAAGCGACCATCAATGCGAAAGCGCACCACCGACACTTGCTCGAAGGGCTCGATATGAATATCGGACGCGCCTTCGCGCAACGCCTGCGTCAGCAGCGCATTGATCATGCGGATCACCGGCGCATCGTCGGCGGACTCGAGCAAGTCCTCGATGGCCGGCATGTCCTGCATCAGCCGCGCCAGATCAAGGTCGGACTCGACCTCACCTACGACTTGCGCCGCATCGCCGCCGTGGCCTGCATAGGCACGCGCTATCGCGCTCTCGAGCTGTTCGCGGGGCATCGTGTGGATACGCATGCGACCGTAGCGGCGGCTGATCTCGGCGACGGTCGATGGCGCTGTCGCTTCCGATACCCAAACCTCGACGGCGCCACCTGCGTCCGTGCCGCCGCGGTCAACATCGGCAACCTCGCCCGCGCCGGCTTGCGCGAGCACGCCATGGTCGCGCGCAAAACTGAAGGGTAAAAGGCGTGATGCGCCAGCGGCTGGCGTTTCAGCGGCGCTTCGGGGGGAATCGTGGGCTTGCATCAGGCATTCCTGGGTTGTGGTCCGGTAATTCGTGTCAGCTTCCGGTCGGCTTCCGGTCGGCTGCGGTTGGTTCCTGCGGGGTGTCACAGCATCCGGCGAGCTGCCGCCGGGTTGATGCGCGGCTACGGAATTCATCGTTGATTGATGACAGGCGGTTCGACAGGAAAGACCTCGGCCGGCGCCGAAGGTTTCATGCCGCCGCTGGGCATCGGCATGGTCGCACCCGGCGCCGAATCCGCTGGCGCGCCCGGCACGGCACCCGGCACGACATCCCGGCGCAGCATCGCACCGCCGGTCGGGCGACCGCCTTCCAGCCGGGGCAGCACCGGCGGCTCGGTGCCGAGCATCAGCACATTCGACTCGGGCTTGATGATCTGCTGCATGCCGCGCACATAATCGTAACGGTCGCTGGCGACGGCCACGCTCTGCGCGTCGTTGCGCACCACCGTGGGTCGGATGAAAACCATCAGGTTGGTTTTCACGCGCTTCTTGGTCTGGTAGCGGAACAGATAGCCGAGCACCGGGATGTTGCCCAAGCCCGGCACTTTCTCCAGCGTGTCGTTCAGCGTATCTTCGATCAGCCCACCGAGCACGATGATCTGGCCATCGTCGACCAGTACATTGGTATCGATCGAGCGTTTGCTGGTAATCAGGCCCGAGGTGGTCGACTGCTGGATCGCCGAAGTCTCCTGGTAGATCGCCATCTTCACGGTGCCGCCTTCGGAGATCTGCGGCCGCACGCGCAGGGACAGGCCGATGTCGCGCCGCTCTATCGTCTGGAAAGGATTGACGCCGGCCGCGCCGGCCGACGCGGCAGTGGTGAACTGGCCGGTGATGAAGGGCACGTTCTGGCCGACGATGATGCGCGCCTCTTCGTTGTCGAGCGTAATCAGGTTCGGCATCGACAGGATGTTGGCCTTCACGTCGCGCTCGAGCGCACGCGCCAGCGCACCCAGCCCGAGGCTGCCGTTGCGCTGCTTGAAGATGGTCGCCGTCAGGCCATTGCCCGGCGCCTGCGGAACCCCATTCGGGCCCAGCACCGACGTGGCCTGTTGTATCAGGTTGTCACCACCGCTGGCAAAGCCGGTCAGTACGCCGACGCGGTAGTTGCTGCCACTGTCGCCTGACAGCGCGGCCCATTGCACGCCGATTTCGGCCGCCTTGTCGGCGCTGACTTCGACGATCAGCGACTCTACATACACTTGCGCGCGGCGCGCATCGAGCTGGTCAATGATGGCGCGCAGGTTGCGGTACACGCTTTCATTGGCGGTGATGATCAGCGTATTGGTCGTCGGGTCTGCCTGAATGAAGCCTGCCACGCCGCCGGCCGGCAGGGGCCCTTGCTGCGGTGCCTGGGATGCTGGCGGCGCCTGCAGGCCACCCTGCGCCGCCGGTGCCTGTGTCGCTGGCGTGGTCGAGATTGGCGTTGCCGTCACGCCAGCGCCCGATTCGCCGGCTACAACGGCGCGCAACACCTGCGCCAGCTTCACCGCTTCGGCATTGCGCAGGTAAACCACATGCACATTGCCCGGCAGGGCGGTCGGCTGGTCGAGCTTTGCAATCAGCGTGCGTGCGAGCTTGGCGCGCGCAGCGGTCGGCGCGCGGATGATCACCGAGTTCGTGCGCGCATCCGCCAGCAACACCACGCGCCCGGGGTCGGCCGCGCCCTGTGCGCCGGCGCCGGCGCCGCTATCGAGCATGCGGTTGACAGTGACGACCAGATCCAGCGCAATCGCATGCTCGAGCTTGACCACATCGAGTTCGCCGATCGCGGGGACATCCAGCGAAGCGATGATGCGCGACAGCCGCTTCAGGTTGTCCGCATAGTCAGTGATGATCAACGTATTGTTGGTCGCGTCGGCAGCAATGGTGTTATTGGGCGAGATCAGCGGCCGCAGGATAGCGACCAGACTGTTGGCGCTCTCATGGTTGAGACGGAAAATTTGTGTCGCGATCTGGTCACCGCGCACCTTGCCGGTCGTGACCGGCGCCGCCTGCAGCTTGGCATCGGCCTCGGGCAGCACCTTGATGTAATCCGGCGTACGCACCACGGCATAGCCCTGCAAGCGCAACACCGAGGTCAGCATGTCGAAGGCCTGCGCCTTGGTGACCGGCTTCTCGGACACAAGGTTGATCGTGCCCTTGACGCGCGGATCGATCACGAAGGTATGGCCGGTGAAGTGGCCGACCGCGCGCACCACGTTCTCGATGTCGGCACCGACAAAGTTCAGGTTGGCCTGGTTTGACGACGGGTCTTGCGCCAGCGCGCGGACGATGGGCAGTCCGGTCAGCGACAGGCCCAGCAGCAGGGCAATGAACGAAATTTTTTTCATTTGAATTCGAGTGCGATCACGCTACGGCCTCCTGACTGGCGACGCTGGCCGAGCAGGTTCAGCAGGATGGCCAGGCTCTGCTCTTTCCCTTCCCGTGCCCACGCCTGCCCGGAAAACTGCAGCCGGCCGTGAACGATATCTCCCGCCCCCTCAAGCACCAGCGGACCGGAAAGGGTGCCCAGTGTGAGGTGGGCGGCATCGCCGTGCCACAGGAATTCCATCCGGTATGCACCAAGCGGCTTGACCGGCGATAAGGCTGATGCAATCTCCGTCATGTCGAGCTGCATGCGACCCTCGATGCGCAGGCCGTCCGGCGCGCGCTGCACGGCCAGCGCCGGCCATGACAAACGCATGCGCCCCGAGGGCTTGATGGTGTTCAGCGGCGCGCCCAGCGCGGCCAGCCGTTCGGCCGGCAACTCGATGGCGCCGGCGCCCACGTCCCAGCTGCGCCAGCTGCCGCGCACCGTCAGCGGCTGGCTCAACGCACGCTCGTTGACCAGTTCGGCATCGATACGCCCGAGCAGAGCGAGCGGCGACAGCTGCCAGCGGAAGCGGCCCGGCAGCAAGGGGGCCAGCGGCTCGCCCGTACCGCTGGCCGCGCCCACGAAGGCGGAGCCGCGCCACACCGTGCCCTGCGGGTCGCCGAGCGACACGCGGCCGCCGGTCTGTTGCTCGACCTGTGGCACCAGCCAGGCCGCCGGCAGGGTGGCGACCACCGTCACCAGCACGGCCAGCAGCGCGGCCGCGGCCCAGGCGACCGTGCGCATCATGAGGCGCGGCTCATGAGGTGCGACTCATGATGCGCGGCGCAGCGTCAGCCGGGCATCGACACGATCGAGCCGCTCGCGCGCCGTTACGCTCGCTTCGCTGACCGACAGCTGCAAGGCGCGCTGCTGTTGCTGCAGCCATTCGGTCAGCGCCGAGAACGACACGTCGTCGAAGTTCACACGCACCAGCAGCACGCCGCCGGCATCCTGCACGCTCAATGACTGCGCCTTCAATCCTTGCGCGACGAGGCCGGCTTCGAGCGTGGCCTTGTCGACCGTTGGCGACGCGGCCGCTGAACCGGCGGTAGCTTGCTGCTGCGGCAGCGTCGACGCCAGTTGCTGCGCCAGCGCCTGGACCTGCGCGGCATCCGCGCGCAGCTGCGGCAGGTCCTTGCGCCAGCGCTCGCGTCCTTCCAGTGCCGGCTCCACGCCCAGCAGCCACAGCAGCACGAGAACCAGCAAGCTGCCGCCCCATGCGAGCGCGCGGCGCTCGCGTGCCGACCGTTCCTGCCAGAAGGCACCCAGGCGGCCTGTCAACTTGCTGCCGACCTTGCGGTTCATCGCAGGCTCCTGACTTGCCATTGCGCGCTGTCACCGGCAATGGCGCTCGCTTCCAGCCCGCGTGCGGCCAGCGCCGCGCGCGCCGCATCCAGTGAAGCTTGCTGGCCGGGCTTGAAGCGCACTGTCAGCGCCGCGTCCCGATACTCCAGCGCCGCGATGGCACGCGCATCGGTGCCCATCGCCGCACCGGCCTCGGCCCAGGCGTCACCCAACGTAGCGGCCAGCGCAATGAAATCGCCCGGCGCGAACTCGCCGGCCACCTGCCGCGATGCCGCGACCTTCTGCCGCATCTGCGCGACCGGATCGACCAGCGCTTCATTCGGATAGCTGCGATGGAAACTGCGCGCCATGGCTTCGCGCAATTGCAGGCCTTCGCTGCGCAACTGCCACCAGTCCCAGTTCAGCGCGACGATGTTCACCAGCGCCAGCACGGCCGCGAGCGCCACCGGCCAGCGCCAGCGACGCCAGTCGGGACCTTCACCTTCGTCGGCAGCGATGGCCGTCGCGAGGTCGACCGGCACATGGCTCGCGCCCTCGACCCAGGTCGCCCAGTTTTCTTCGCGCAGCTCGATGGCGTGGGGTGCCGGCAGCTCATCGGCCGCGATGCTGTCGTTCGGCGCCGTAGCGCTGCCGCCAGCGCCGCCCGATGCCATACGCATCGCATCGGCGGCATGCTCGCCATAGCTGCTGCGGAACGCTTCCAGCAGCAGCAGCGGCAGCGCCAGCTGCACCGGACGTTGCCCTGCAAACGTTGCCAGCAACTGTGCCACCTCCGCCGGAAGTGAGTCCGCGTCATCGGACGACAACGGCAAGCCCATGCCTTCCTGCGCTGACAGCCGCAGCGCCAGTTCGCGCCGCCCCGCGTGGTCGACTACGCTGGCCGCCACTTGCCCTGCCGGCAACGGCAGGCACAGCACGAAGGGCAAGGCGGACACGCGGCGCGCGCCGTGCCGGCGCACGGTGTCCAGCCAGCCCTGCAGCCACGCGCGGTCGGTGACGGCGACCAGCCGCTGGTTGCCTGCGGCTGTGACCGCGGTAGCTACGGTGGCTGGGGTGCCGCCATTGGCCGGCGCCACCGCGATCGCGCAAGCGGTCGGGTCGCCAATCACGCGGTCCTCGACCAGCGCTGGGAGTGCGGCCTTCAGGCGCACCGCCGACAACGGCGGTACGGCGATGTGGAACAGGCTGACATCCGACGCGGCCAGCAGCAGCACCACACGCTGCGCCTGCTGTATCAGCGCCGACAGTTCGTGCAGGCTGGCGTGGCCGAGGCGCTGCAAGCGGCCACGGGCGGCAATCGCGAATGACAGCGAAGGGCCCGAAGCACCGGCGCCGGCGTTGGCGTGCACCGGCAGCGCGCGTGGCGGCAGACGCAGGTAGAGCGCGGCAGGGGCCGTGGCGAGAATCGGTTTCATCGGGTCAGACCTCGCGCAGCCAAACGAGGTGCGTGGTCGGTCCGTGACGCTCGACCAGCCCCTGCACCTGCAGGCTGGCCTCGCCGATGGTCACGCGGCCGTTCACCAGGAAGTAACTGGTCGCGACCGCGACCAGTGAGGTCGGCGGCGGCTCCGGCCGGCCGGGCAGGCGCGCAGCAAAATCGCTCAGGTCGCGGAAGCTGGCACTGCGGCGTGCATTGACGACATTGCCGGCATCGGCCAGCGACAATGTCGCCAGCCTTGCCGCCAGCACCTTGGCCGGCGCGGTGTTCACATTGACGGGCGTGGCCCGCGGCAGGAACACCACGTCATTGCGCACAGCGGCCAATACTGCTGGCGTGAAGCCGGGCACGGCCAGCAAGTCATCTACCTGCGAAAAACCGATCGGACGCGGCGCGCCGGCTTCGGCACTGGAAGCGCGCTGCGATGCGGCGACCTGTTGCGCAGTCGCGCGCGCCAACCCGGGATCTTGCCGCAGCGCTGTCAGCAGGCGCTCGAAAGCCTGCACCTCGGCCACGTTCACTTCGCCGCGCGTGGCCAACCCGGTCAGGTTCAATCGCGACTGCGCATCCTGGATCGCGCCCGACAACACCGCGCTGCCCGCATTGCCGCGTATCGATGCCGATTCGACATAGCGGTCGAGCCGCGTCTCGGACAAGGGCACGGCCCAAGGCTCGTTCAAGTCATCGATCGACGAGTAGCGCGCATCCTCGCGCAGGATCAGCCGGGCCCAGTCGAGTGCGCCGCGCAGTACCCATTGCTTTTGCAGCTGCAGGCGCTGGTTCTCGATGGATCGCACCTGCACCTGCTGCTGCCAGAACAGGCTGGCGACGATGGTGATGGCCAGCGTCGTCAGCAACAGCGCGGTGACGATGGCCACACCGCGCTGCTGCGAAGGGAATGGTGATGGAGATGGGGATGCCCATGCGTGCTGCGCGCATCGTGCTCGCTGCACGTGATACCGGCGTAGCGATGCTGGCAGCTGCGTTAGCATCAGGTGGCTCCCAGCATGAAGACCTTGCTCATCGATGACGCATAGCCCTCGATGTACAACGACACCTCGAGGCCGCTCCAGGTAGTCTGCATGGCTGTAGTGCCGGCGCCCGGGTTCATCAGCGAACCGCGCGAGGCCAGCGGCGCCGCGGCTGGCTGCGCCTGTGCCTGCGCCTGCATCTGGGTCCAGCTGCGCCAGCCGCGGCCGTCATCGGTCCAGACGCGCAAATCCATCGCACGCAATCCGCGACGCAATGCCACCGGGCGGGCACCGCCGGCGGCGGCGAAACGCCAGTACTGGTCGAGCTGCGTGAGATCGCGCGTGGGCGGCGATTCCTCGCGCGTCAGCACGCCGTCACGCAAGCGCCAGGTCACCAGCTGCAGCATGCCGGGCTGGGCATCGGGCTGGATACGGCGCGCGATCGTGATTCGGTCGACATTGACCGCCAATGGCGAGCGGCCGTCGAGCAGCGTTGCATCGACTGCGTTTGCACAATCGGCCTGCAGTTGCGCAAAGGCCAGCTGCAGGCCGCGCGTCTGCTCGAGCTCGGCATTCAGCGATGCGCGGGCGCGCGTGATCGAGTCCAGTCCGCGCCAGCCCAGCACGGCGACGAAGGCCAACACACCAATGGCAACCAGCAATTCGACCAGCGTCAGGCCGCGCTGCGAGCCGGCGTTTCGCGTCACCACGTGCACGTTCGCTACGACGTTCGCTACCAAGTTCGCTTGTACGCTCGCTTGCCTGTGCGTCTGCGCGCGCACTTTCCGTCGTGTGCAGCGAAGCTCATAGCGCATTGGGCACCACCTGCGACAGCGTAATGATCTTGCGTCCCGGGCTGCGCTCGTCCATCACGCTGACTTCGACGCGACGGAACGAAGGATTGGGGGTGGACAGGATTTGCTCGTCGCAGCGGAATGGCAACTCCCCCTGCGGACAGGCGAATTCGCGCTTGCCGATCGCTGGCCACTCATGCGCGAGACGAATTTGCGTCAGCCGGTTCTCGGCCGACCAGGTGGCCATCATCGCCGCACGCAAGTCGCTGCTGTTTTGCGTCAGGCTGCCGACGGCGCGCAGGCTGGCCGCAAGCGCGGTGCCGACAATGACCAGTGCGACCAGCACTTCAAGCAGTGTGAAGCCGCTCATCCATCGCAAGTGCGATGTCCGTGGCTTGCGCGCGTAAGGCGTCGGGTGCATCGCCCTGATCCCTTATTCGACCGTGAAATTGCCGATGCCATCGGCACGTATCGTCGCCGCCTGCGGCCCAAGCGCCAGCGTCAGCGCGAAGGCCTTGTCGACCGGTTCCTTGCCGAACACGATGCGCAAGGGACGCTGCCCGGACGTGGCCGGCGCGAGCGCAAGCGCCAGCGGCGCGCTACGGAACTCGCGCTCGCGCAGCAGTGCGTCGCCGGTCAAAGGCTGCCAGCCCTCACCCTGTCGCAATAAAAAGCGATAGCGGTAATCATCGGCCTCGAAGGCTATCGGACGATTGCGCACGATCGCTTCATCGCGCGCCAGCTGCAGCAGCAGCGCGATGCGCTGCGCCTCGTTCTGCAACAACTGGCGGTCGCCGGGAGTGGCATTGAGTGCAACCGCCCCGAGCAGGATGCCGACGATGACGAGCACAACCAGCAGCTCGAGCAACGTGAAGCCCGTCGCGCTGCCGGGCCGACTGCTGCGATCTGGCTGTGGGGTCAATGCCGGTTTCAAGCTCACGCCTCAGTCCTGCCAGGATCCAATGTCGGCATCGATGCCGGCACCTCCCGGCTTGCCATCGGCACCCAGCGAGAACAAATCCACTTCGGCATGCACACCCGGTGACAAATATTGATAGGAATTGCCCCATGGGTCTTTATTCAGCCGGTCCACATAGCCGCCCGTCTTCCAGTTGGGCGGTACCGGGCCGCTGGTCGGCCGCATGATCAGGGCCCGCAAGCCTTGCTCGGTCGTCGGGTAACGGCTGTTGTCGAGGCGGTAAAGCTTGAGTGCCTGCATCAGCGTCGCAATGTCCTGCTTCGCGGCGAGGATGCGCGCATCGTCGGTACGGCCCATCAGCCGCGGCACCACCAGCGCGGCGAGCACGCCCATGATCACGACTACCACCATGATCTCGATCAGCGTGAACGCGCGATTGCCCGGCGCACGCCGAAATACGCAATGACGATACGAGACAGGGCGGGGACGCAAGCGCATAGGTATAGGCATGTGATTCGGCAAGCCGGGTAGGGAGCGCAGCTCTTGATTCAGACCACCTTCCCTCACGAAAGTGCAGTCACGACAGCAAGCCGCGCCGCACAACTGTGCTGACGGCACTTGCGAACCAGCACGCATTCGCAAGGAGTGCGGTGATTATTCGGCAGGGGGAATTTGAATCTTGGACGCGGCGCAAGCCCCGGTTGCGGGGAGGCCGTCCGGTTCGGGGTCAGGCGGCTTCGTCGCGCGCTTCGCGCGCCAGCAGCCGCTGTATGGCCGCCTGCGGCGCATCGCCGCCGAACAACACCTGCGCGACCGCGTCGACGATCGGCATCGTGACTTGATGTTGTTGCGCAAGCAGTTGCACCGCCTGTACGCAGCGCACGCCTTCCGCCACATGGCCGAGTTCGGCCACGATAGTATCGAGCGACTTGCCTTGCGCCAGGCCAAGGCCGACCTGGCGATTGCGTGACAGGTCGCCGGTGCAGGTCAGGATCAGGTCGCCAACGCCGGTCAGGCCCATGAAGGTTTCCGTACGGCCGCCGAGGGCGGTACCGAGTCGCGTGATCTCGGCCAGTCCGCGCGTGATCAGCGCGGCACGTGCGTTCATGCCCAACCCCAGACCATCGGCAATGCCGGTCGCAATGGCCAGCACGTTCTTCACCGCGCCGCCGACTTCGACGCCAACGATGTCATCGCTCGAGTACACGCGCAGGTGAGCGCCGTGCACGCCGGCAATGGCCTGACGGCGCAAGTCCTCCGAGGCGGAGCCGATGACCAGCGCACACGGCTGGCCGCGCGCGACTTCCTGCGCGAAGGACGGGCCCGAAAGCGCACCACAGGCGATGGCTTCGCCCAGTTCCTGCGCGACCACCTGGTGCGGCAGCATGGCTGTGCCCGGCTCGAAGCCCTTGCACAGCCAGATGAGGTTGGGCAGCGGCTGGCCCTTGAGCGAACGCAGCATCGGGCGCAAGCCGGAGAAGGAGGTCGCGAGGATCAGCAAGCCGCCCTGCGCATGGGCCACCGCTTGCGTGAGGTCGGGCGTCAGCTGCAACGGCGAAGGCAGGGCAATGCCTGGCAGGTAGCGCGCGTTTTCGCGGCGCCCGACCATGTCGGCGATGGCTTGCGGCTCACGGCCCCACAGCAATACCGACTGGCGATCGGCCAGCGCAATGGCCAGCGCGGTGCCCCAGGCACCGGCGCCAAGAATGGAAATCTTCATTCGCCCCAGACGTCCGCCGCTTTGACGTAGCCGATCTCACCGTCGCGATGGCGCACCTTGATCCAGCCGGACGACACCGGCTCGGCCAGTTCGAGCAGCACGCCCTTGCCGGCGCTGAACACGACGGCTGCAGTGTCGCTGGCGCTGGCGCGGGCCGCGGCTTGCGGCACCTCGACCACCAGTGTGCGCTTGTTCGACAGGTGCTTGTTCTCGATCCACGCCAGGTCGCCGCCCGCATCGCGCACGCGGCTCCAGTCGCCATTGGTGAGAACGAGCTCGACCGGCATGCCGATCGGCGCGATGAAGACTTTTTTCGACTTCAGGCCGGGCGCGTCATACATGACGGCCGGGCCCGGCGAAACGGAGCGGAAATCGACGGCCTGTGCCGCAGTACTCAACACCGCCAGCGTGGCTGGCAGCAGGGCTGCGAAAGCGTGGCGGGCGTGGCGAGTGCGCGGCGCGGCCATCGGATGCTCCTTCTTACTGCACCTGGGTCGGTGCGTTCTGTGCCAGCACCTGCTGGCGCTGGTGATAGAAGACCTCGAAATTGATCTCGGCCAGGTGCACCGGCGGGAAGCCGCCACGGGTCACCATGTCAGCGATGTTCGAGCGCAGGTACGGGTAGAGGATGTTCGGGCAGGCGATGCCGAGCAGCGGCTCGAGCTGGCCTTCGGGGATGTTGCGCGCCTCGAAGATGCCAGCCTGCTTGCCTTCGACCAGGAAGGCGACCTTGTCGCGCACTTTGGCGGTGACAGTCACGGTGCAGGTCGCTTCGTAGATGCCTTCGCCCAGCGTTTCGGAACCGACGTCGATGGCCACCTCGATGGACGGGCCTTCCTGCTCGAGGAAGATCGCCGGCGAGTTCGGCTGCTCCAGCGACATGTCCTTCAGGTAGATGCGCTGGATGTTGAACGTGGGCTGAATCTCTTGCTGGTTCTGGTCAGACATGAAAAGCTTTCGTGTAGTTGGGAATGATGCGCGCCGTCGCGAACGACGGCTACGCGTTGGATCAATTCAGGTGTGGGTCGGGTGCCGGTGCAGCCGGGCCAGGGTGAGCTCAGGCAGCCTGCAGCAGCGGCTCGAGCTTGCCTTCGCGGTCGAGCGCGGACAGGTCGTCAAAACCGCCGACATGGGTGTCGCCGATGTAAATTTGCGGCACAGTACGGCGGCCGGTCTTTTCCATCATCAGTACGCGCTGCTCGGGCTCGAGGTCGATGCGGATTTTTTCGATCTCATCGACACCCTTGGCCTTGAGCAGACGCTCGGCCATGTTGCAATACGGGCAGACCCCGGTACTGTACATGCGGACTTTCGCACCCATCAAATTCGCTCCTGATTGCTACGCTTGCTTGTTTTTACTTCGCCGTCGGCAGTCCCTGCGACTGCCATTCGGCGTAACCACCGTCAAGGATAAACACTTCAGCAAATCCTGCACGGGCCAGCTGGCCGGCGGCGCGCTGCGCACGCGGGCCGGTCTGGCAGACCACCAGCACCGGACGCGCCTTGTCGAGTTCGCCGAGGCGCGAGGCGAGCTGGTCGACCGGAATATGTTTGGCATTGCGCAGGTGACCGGCGCCGAACTCGTCGGCAGTGCGCACGTCGAGAATTTGCGCCTTGCCCTGGTTGAGCAGTTGGGTCGCTTGCAGCGTGGACAGGCTGAGTTTGCTGCGGGACAGGGTCGGCCATGCGAGTGCACCACCGGAGACCAGCGCGATCAGCACCAGCCAGATATTGTCAATCAAGAATTTCACGACGATTCAGTTCCCGGCAATTCGTTGGAAGCTTCGTTTGAAGCAAGCATGCCATTATAGAATAGAAGGCTAGCCTTCATATTTCCCATTCAAGCTCTGCATATCCCATGTACAAAATCGTATTCATGCGCCACGGTGAATCCACCTGGAACAAGGAAAACCGTTTCACCGGCTGGGCCGACGTCGACCTGACCGACAAGGGCATCGCCGAAGCGCGCGAAGCCGGCCGCATCCTGAAGGATGCCGGCTTCACCTTCGACCTGACTTACACCTCGGTGCTCAAGCGCGCGATCCGTACCCTGTGGCTGACGCTCGACGAAATGGACCTGATGTGGCTGCCGACCGTGCACAGCTGGCGCCTGAACGAGCGCCACTACGGCGCGCTGCAGGGCCTGAACAAGGCCGAAACCGCCGCCAAGTACGGCGACGAGCAGGTGCTGGTCTGGCGCCGCAGCTATGACACGCCGCCGATGGCACTGGACCCGAGCGACGAGCGCACCTCGTACGCCGACCCGCGTTATGCGAAGCTCAAGCGCGAAGAGATCCCGCTGTCGGAATGCCTGAAAGACACCGTCGCCCGCGTGCTGCCGGTCTGGAACGAGTCGATCGCCCCGGCCCTCCGCGCCGGCAAGCAGATCCTGATCTCGGCCCACGGCAACAGCCTGCGCGCGCTGATCAAGCACCTCGACAACATCAGCGATGCCGATATCGTCGGCCTGAACATCCCGAACGGCCAGCCGCTGGTCTATGAACTGGATGCCGACTTGAAGCCCATCCGCAGCTACTACCTCGGCGACGCAGCCGCGATCGAAGCGGCGATGCAGGCAGTCGCCAGCCAGGGCAAGGCCAAGTAAGCAACGATGCCCGGACCGCAGCTGCACCTCCGGCGCGCAATGCGCCTGCTGAACCCCGGCCACCCGCGACCGCAGCGCATGCAGCGGTCGCCGCTGTGCCTGCTGTCGGTGCCGCTGCTGTCGGTGCCGCTGCTGGCGGCCCTGCTGTTGGCGCCGGTCGCGCAGCATGCGCAGGCCGAGCCGCTGAAGTCCGTCGAGCGCACACGCCAGAAGCAACAAGCCGAGCAGGAGCGCGCTGAGCTGCGCAAGAAGCTCGATGCGCTGAAGACCGATATCGCGAAGACCGAAAAGGCGCATGGCCATGCCTCCGATGCGCTGGCCGAGTCCGAGAAAGCGATCTCGAACGCGAACCGCTCGCTGCGCGAGCTGGCAGCCGAGCAGCTACGCACCCGCCAGCACCTCGAGCAGCTGTCCAAGAGCGAGCAGGAGCTGGAAGCGGCCGTCGCGCGGCAACGCGCACGCCTCGAGAAAATGCTGCGCGAGCAGTACGTGGCCGGTCATGACGACCGCGTACGCCTGCTGCTGTCGGGCGACAATCCGAACCGCATCGCGCGTGAAATGCGTTACCTCGGCTATGTGTCGGCCGAGCAGATGAAGGCCATCGCCGAGCTGCAGCAAAACCTCGAGGCGATCGAAGCGAACAAGGCCGACGCCGAGGAGACGCGCGCCGCGCTGGACGACATCGAGACGGAACAGCGCGAGCAGAAAGCGCTGCTGGAAATGGAAAAAGGCAAGCGCAAGGCGCTGGTCACGCAGCTGTCGTCGAAGCTGGGCGACCAGCGCAAGCAAGCCGGCAGCCTGACGCGTGACGAACAACGCCTGTCGTCGCTGGTCGACCGGCTGGCGGTGCTAATTGCGCAACAGCGCAAGGCCGACGAGGAAGAGGCCAGGCGCCGCACCCGCGCCCGCGCCGAGGCCAAGGAGCGCGAGGCCCGAGAAGCCCGTGAAGCCCGCGAAAAACTGGCCGCAAAATCACGTACGGAAGACAAGGGCAAGGGCGATACCAAGGACGGCATCGCCGACAATGCGAAGCTGCCGCCGCTGGCCAAGGCCGCGCCCGCCAAGGAGGCCCGCGAGCGCAAGCCTGCTGACGAGCTGGCCGAGCTGCCGCCCCCGCCGGATGGCAATGCCTTCATGGGCCAGCGCGGCAAGCTGAAGCTGCCGGTCAAGGGCGAGCTGGTGGCCACCTTCGGCGCCAGGCGCGCCGAAGGCCCGGCCTGGAAGGGCATCTTCATCAAGGCTGCCGAGGGCAGCGAAGTGCATGCGGCCGGCGCCGGCCAGGTGGTGTTCGCCGACTGGATGCGCGGTTTCGGCAATCTGCTGATCGTGGACCACGGCGGCCAGTACCTGAGCATTTATGGCAATAACCAGGCCGTGCTCAAGCGCCCCGGCGACCGTGTGAAAGCGGGCGATGTCGTGGCCACCGTGGGTAACAGCGGCGGCAATGAACAATCGGGTTTATACTTTGAAATGCGGCATCAAGGACGGGCAATCGACCCGCTTTCATGGATCAATAGGTGACAGATGGGCAGCAGACTGAAGAACATCGGACTGGTGGGACTAGGACTGATCGCCGGCATCGCCGGCTCGATGCAGTTCGACGCACTCGCGCAGCGTAATGCCGGCACACCGTTGCCGATCGAGGAGCTGCGCACGCTGGCAGACGTCTTCGGCCTGATCAAGTCCGACTATGTGGAGCCGGTCGAGGACAAGAAGCTGCTGACCGAGGCCATCTCGGGCATGGTCGCTTCGCTCGACCCGCACTCGGCCTTCCTCGACAAGAAAGCCTTCAAGGAACTGCGCGAAGGCACCCAGGGCAAGTTCGTCGGCCTGGGCATCGAAGTCGGTATGGAAGACGGCTACGTGAAGGTGATCTCGCCGATCGAAGATTCGCCTGCGTACAAGGCCGGCTTGAAGGCCGGTGACCTGATCACCCGCCTCGACACCACGCCGGTCAAGGGCATGACGCTGGACGACGCCGTCAAGCGCATGCGCGGCGAGCCGAACACCAAGATCACGCTGACCGTCGCCCGCAAGGAAGAGGACAAGCCGCTGATCATCACCATCACGCGCCAGGAGATCAAGGTCCAGAGCGTGAAGGGCAAGATCATCGAGCCGGGCTATGCGTGGATCCGCGTGTCGCAATTCCAGGAACCGACGGTCGACGACCTCGCCAAGAAGATCAGCCAGCTGTACCAGCAAGACCCGGCCATCAAGGGCCTGGTGCTGGACCTGCGCAATGACCCGGGCGGCGTGCTGCCGGGCGCCATCGGCGTCTCCGCGGCCTTCCTGCCGAAGGATGTGTCGGTGGTGTCCACCAACGGCCAGCTGCCGGATTCGAAGGCCACCTATTTCGCGCGCCGCGAGTTCTACGGTACCCGCGCCGGCGGCGATCCGCTGGCCCGCGTGCCCGAGGCCGCCAAGAAGGTGAAGATGGTGGTGCTGGTCAATTCCGGCTCCGCATCGGCGTCCGAAATCGTGGCCGGCGCACTGCAGGATTACAAGCGCGCCACCATCATGGGCACGCAGACCTTCGGCAAGGGCTCGGTGCAGACCATCCGCCAGCTGTCGGCCGATACCGCCGTCAAGCTGACCACCGCGCGCTACTACACGCCGAACGGCCGCTCGATCCAGGCCAAGGGCATCGTGCCTGACCTGCTGGTGGACGAGTACGCCGATGGCGACGGCCTGAACGGCCTGCGCCTGCGCGAAGCCGACCTGCAGAAGCACCTGTCGAACGACAAGGACAAGGAAGCCGGCAATGCCTCCAACGTCGTCGACGAACTGGAAGAAGCCAAGCGCCTGCAGGCTCTGGAGAAGAAGCGCAAGCCGCTCGAGTTCGGCAGCAAGGAAGACTTCCAGCTGGCACAGGCGCTGAACCACCTGAAGGGCCAGCCGGTGCAGCTGTCGAAGTCGGCCAAGGTCGAGAGCAAGAAAGAGCAGACCATCAACAGCCCCGATGGTAACGGTAACGGTAACGGCGACAAGAAGTAAGCCGCCATGACCGGATGACGGCCGCAGCAATGCGGCCGTTTTCATTTGGCCGCTGCCGCCGCATGTCGCCGGCCGGCCGGCAACGGCAACAGCAACAGCATCGGCCCCGCATCAGCACGGCATCCGAATCAACAAGAACCCACACGTATCAACACGTATCAACACGAATCACAGCGCATCCATCGCCCCGCCCCATGAACGACCAACAACTGCTGCGCTACTCGCGCCACATCATGCTCGACGAGATCGGCATCGAAGGCCAGGAAAAGCTGCTCGCCGCGCATGCGCTGGTGATCGGCGCCGGCGGCCTCGGATCGCCGGTGGCGCTGTACCTGGCCTCGGCCGGCATCGGCAAGATCACGCTGGTCGACCATGACACGGTGGACCTGACCAACCTGCAGCGGCAGGTGATGCACACCACGGCGCGCGTGGGCCAGCCCAAGGTCGCATCCGGCCGCGAAGCGCTGCTGGCGATCAATCCCGAGGTCGAGGTCGTGACGCTGGCCGAACGGGCCGATGAAGCGCGGCTGGTCGAGCTGGTGGCCTCGGCGACCGTGGTGCTGGACTGTACCGACAACTTCCAGACCCGCCATGCGATCAACCGCGCCTGCGTCCGGGCGAAAGTACCGCTGGTATCGGGCGCGGCGATACGGATGGATGGGCAGGTGGCGGTGTTCGATGCACGCAGCGGCAGCACGCCTTGCTATGCGTGCCTGTTCCCGCCGGATCAGCAGTTCGAGGAAGTGCAATGCTCGACCATGGGCGTGTTCGCGCCGCTGGTCGGCATCATCGGCACGATGCAGGCGGCCGAAGCGCTGAAGCTGGTGGCGGGGATAGGGGAATCGCTGGCGAACCGGCTGCTGATGCTGGATGCGCGGAATTTGGAGTGGACTTCGATTCGGACAACGAAGGCTTCAGATTGCAGCGTCTGCTCAGGTCTGTCGGAGCATTGAGCTTCTCGCCACGGTTCGGCAGGCGCGACGCATGCGTCGCGAAATCCCTGAATCACCCGGCCAGCAAAGCCATCTGCAGCATCGCGCCATCCGAAGGCTTGATCTGGAAGCCGCTCTTGGCGAAGCGATGCCAGCGGCCGATCACGAAGGCAATCATCAGCGACGCCCGCGCGGCCGCTTCCGATTCCGGCACCGCGCCCTGGGTCGCGGCCAGCTTCCATGATTGGCGGAAGGCCAGCTCGATACGCTCGACGAACTGGTTCATGCGTTGCTGCAGCCGGTCGTCTTCATTGACCAGTGCGTCACCGATCAGCACCCGCGTCATGCCCTGGTTCTGCTCGGCGAAGTCCAGCAGCACGCCGGCCATCGCCAGCACCTGGCGACGTCCACTTTCTTCGTTCTGTGCGATCTTGTTGACCAGGGTGAAGACCGAGGTCTCGATAAACTCGATCAGGCCTTCAAACATCTGGGCCTTGCTGGCGAAGTGGCGGTAGAGCGCCGCCTCCGACACTTCCAGCTTCGCGGCCAGCGCGGCGGTGGTGATGCGGTCGCCCTTGGGGTTTTCCAGCATCTCGGCCAGCGCCTGGAGGATTTGCAGCTTGCGTTCACCCGGTTTCATGTTTGGCATGTTCGTTATTTGTCCGGCAAAACTTGTCGCGGCTTGTGGCCGATGGTCTCTCCGCGCAGCCAGCGGTCCCCGTCGCTGCCCGCATGTCCGGACTGTAACACTAGCGCGGGCGACTGAGGCGGCTGAGGCGTCCGGGGAGTTGTCGCAGCGATTTTACTTGGACATCGGCAAACGGCGAACGCCGGTGCGAGCGCGGCAGGAAGCCGGTGAACCACACGGTCTTCAGTCCCAGCGCGCGCGCCGACTTCAGGTTGGCCAACGTATCTTCGACCAGCACGCACTGCGACGGCAGCAGGCGCTGGCGTCGCAACAGGCGCAGCAGCATCAGCTTCGAAGGCTTGGGTCGCCACTGGCCATGTACCCGCATCGCCTCGATCGGCACGTGCTCGGCGAAATGCCGATGCAAGCCGATGTGACGCACCACCTCGCGCGCATAGTCACGCGGCGCATTGGTCAGCAAGATCTTCCTGCCCGGCAGGCGCGACAGCAGGCGCTGTATGCCGCGCTCGGCGCGGATCATCGACGGCAGGTCATCAAACTGGTGCGCATCGCGCAGGAAGTCATCGGCCCGCACGCCGTGATGGCGGATCATGCCCAGCAGCGTGGCGCCATAGCGCTGCCAGTAGGCGACGCGCACGGCATTGACGGCTTCGGTATGGGAGGGAAGGGATTGGCCGGCCAGCACGCGCGTGATCAGCGCGTTCATGTTGGCATTTATCGCCGGGAAGATCGCGTGCGACGCGTTGTGCAGCGTGTTGTCGAGATCGAACAGCCAGACGAGGCTGCGCGGAGGGCGGGCCGAAGCGATATGACGCACCGCTGCGGCCCGGTTTGACGCTTAATGCGAGCGGATCATGGTGCCGAAGGCTTGCTCGGTGAGCACCTCCAGCAACAGCGAATGCTCGATACGGCCGTCGATGATGTGCACGGTGTTCACGCCCGACTTGGCCGCATCCAGTGCCGACGAAATCTTCGGCAGCATGCCGCCGGAAATGGTGCCGTCCTCGAACATCTCGTCGATCTCGCGCGCGGTCAGGTCCGTCACCAGCGTACCGTTCTTGTCCATGACGCCAGGGATGTTGGTCATCATGATCAGCTTTTCCGCGCGCAGGATCTCGGCAATCTTGCCGGCGACGACGTCGGCATTGATGTTGTAAGCCTGGCCGTCTTCACCGAAACCGATCGGCGAGATGATGGGAATGAACGCATCGTCCTGCAGCGCCTTGACCACGGCCGGGTTGATCGCCTCGATGTCGCCGACGAAGCCGATGTCGAGGAACTCGCCTGGCTTTTCCTTGTCCGGCATCTGCATCTTGCGCGCGCGAATCAGGCCGCCATCCTTGCCGGTCAGGCCGACGGCCTGGCCGCCGTAGTGGTTGATCAGCATGACGATGTCCTGCTGCACTTCGCCGCCCAGCACCCATTCGACGACTTCCATCGTCTCTTCATCGGTGATGCGCATGCCCTGCACGAAGCTGCCCTGCTTGCCGATCTTCTTCAGCGCATTGTCGATCTGCGGGCCGCCGCCATGCACTACCACCGGGTTCATGCCGACCAGCTTCAACAGGATGACGTCGCGCGCAAAGCCGTGCTTCAGGCGCTCTTCGGTCATCGCATTGCCGCCGTACTTGACGACGATGGTCTTGCCATGGAACTTGCGGATATAGGGCAGTGCCTCGGCAAGGATCTCGGCCTTGATCTCGGGGGCGATAGAAGAAGTCGGCATTGCGGTGATCATCGATGAGAAAAAAACTTTCGCGGATTTTAAGCCAAAACCCGGTGCTGCTTGCGACCAGATTTGCGTTTTTCGGTCATGCCCCTTAGGGAATCACTGATTAAATCAACACCGCAAGCGCTCGCCGCGAACAAATGGCGGTAACCCCCTGATTTCAGGGCCCCCGCGTCGCACAGCTGCGCTGGCTCGCCATAAAATGTGGTTTTCTTCAGCGTTTTCTTAGCCTGAGGCCCGATCAGGGAGAGACAAATGAGTGCATGCGTGGCTTGCGGGGCTGAATTTCAATGCGGGATGGTCGATGCCGGCGCCCCCGAACCCTGCTGGTGCACCCGGCTGCCGCCACTGCCGGCAGAACAGCTGAAAGCGGCGGCACAGAGCGGCAAGGCGGGCTGCTACTGCCCGGATTGCCTGCGCGCGATGGTGTCGGAGGGCACGCAGGCAGCGGGACAGGCTGACCGTTCTTAGCCCTGATCGCTGCCAATCGCTGCCGACTGCCAACCTGCAGCCGGCCTCAGGGACAGTCGCGCATGGCGACACCGGCAAATTCGGACAACAGCTTCTTCAGGCTGTCGGCCGCGTCGCCTGCGAGTGCCGGCAGCTGGTAGGCGACGCGGCTCGCATTCAGCGGGTGCTCGTCGATGCGCGCATCCGCCACGCCGGCCTGCTTCAGCGCCGCCAGTTGCGCGTCGGCCAGTTCGGGCTTGCTGAACACGCCGAGCGAAATGCCCCAATGTCGCGGTCCCGCATCGCGGATCACCGATACATCCTTGAAGCCCTGCTCGCGCAGCTGTGCGACGCGCTTGCCAGCCGCGGCTTCGCTGGCTTGCGGCGGCAGCAGCACGATCTGCGATGGCGCGGCCTGTACCACGCGCCGGACCGGCGGCGCTGGCAGCGACAAGCTTGCCAGTGCCGCCTCGAACTTCGCCGCTGCCTGCGCGTTGAAATCGCCGGCCTCGACGCACTTGCCCGGCGCATGCTGAGGGCCGGACGGCAGTGAAGGCAGTGAAGGCGATGAAGGCGCCGAGGACTCCGGCGGCAGCAGCGGCAAGGGCTTGCCCGGCTCCGCCACCGTCACGCGCTCGGCATGCTGCTGCAGCGCCAGCCGTTCCGGCTCCAGTCCGGACGGACGGAAGGATTGCAGCACCAGCAGCATCACCACATTGGCCAGCAGCAGCGCAAACAGGAAGAGGCGCATCAGCGGATCTCCGAAGCGGCCACATGCAGGCCGAGCAGCACGAGGTTGTCGATGCGCTCGCAATGGCTGCCGGCAGGCTGGTGCGTTGCGAGCAAGGTATTCAGCCAGGGTTCGACGTAAGCAGCTGCGCCGCCCGACAGCAGGCAGCGCGCCCGCGGCTCGCTGGCCTGCAGCGAACGCAGCGCATGGTCGATGGCGGCGGCCTGCGCGGTCACGCAGCCGCTGACGATCGCATCGCGCGTGTTGTCGGCAAACTGGTGCGCGATCTGCGCATCCTTCACTTCCGGCAGCTGCGCAGTGTTGACGGCCAGCGACTTGGCCATCGTCAGCAGGCCGGGGAGGATCATGCCGCCGATGAAGCGGCCATGGCTGTCGAGCGCATCGATGGTGGTCGCCGTGCCGCAGGTGACGACCAGCAGCGCCTGCGATGGAAAGCGATGGTGTGCCGCCAGCAGGGTCGCAAAGCGGTCGCTGCCCAGTTGCTCAGGGTTGCGATAGCCATTGGTGACGCCGGCACAGGCAGCGCGCGAGCGGAAGCGCTGTACCTGCGTGATGCCGGCAGCCGCCAGCGCTTGCTGCAGCGTCTGCTCGACCGCATCGCCGGCCACATTCGAATACCTTGCTTGCGTCTGCCCCTGCCATGCAGCGGGTGGCTGGCTGAGTTCGTCATAGCCAAGTTCGTCATAGCCCATTGCGCCGGACGCGCGCCAGTCGCCGGGCGCCGCAGCGTCGTCGGCCACGGCCCACTTCAGGCGGGTATTGCCGGCATCAACGAACAGCATGCGGCGCCTCGCTGGCAGAAGCTGGCGCGGCGCGCAGCGACACATCGCCGGCCGCCACCTTGACTATCCCGGCATCGGTATCGAGCTGCAGGCAGCCGCTGCCATCGATGCCGAGCGCCAGGCCCTGGTGCAGCGTGCGGCCCTGCTCGATGATGGAGACCGTTTGGCCGGCATGCACATGCAGCGCGTCCCAGCGCGCAACGAAGGGCGCCAGGCCTTCGCGGTCGAAGCGCTCGAGGGCGCGCGCCAGCGATGCGGCCAGTTGCGCAAGCAGGGCATTGCGGTCGACGGCGCTGCCGGCGGCAGCAAGCGCCGCGACCGGTTGGTCGATGCTGGCATCGCGCTCCGCATTCGCGCGTACATTGAGCCCCACGCCGATTACGGCCCACGCGCCGTGCAGCGCGCTGGCGCCTGTCGTTTCGATAAGAATGCCACCCAGCTTTGCGCCATCGACCAGCAAGTCGTTCGGCCACTTCAGCATCACTGGCGTACCCCGGGCGTTATCGGTGCCATCGAGGCGCGGCGCGCGCAGGCATTCGGCCAGCGCGACACCAACGGCCAGCGAGAGCCCCGTCAAGCGGTGCAGCGGGCCGGCGAAGCGCCACGCGAGCGAGAAGCACAGGCTGTCGCCCGGCTCGGCCAGCCAGCTGCGGCCGGCACGGCCGCGGCCGGCGGTCTGGCGCTCGGCGGCCAGCAGCAGCGGCCCCGGCAGCGTGGCGGCGCGCTCGCGCAAGTCGGCATTGGTGGAAGCGGTTTCGGCGACCACAGCGATCGCCAGCGGCTCGCCTGCCGCGGCGGCGGTGCCATCGGCCAGCCCGGCCAACAGGCCGGAAATGCGCGCGGCATCGAGGGAATCAGTCATGTCGCACATTGTATCGGCAGCAGGCATCCAATACACTGGCCCGCATGTCCGACTTCCTGATCCAGGCCAGCACGGCCCAGACTGCGTCAGCGCGCAGCAAGTCTTCCTCCTCGGCCCGCATCGCCCTCGGCTTCTATGCCTTGCTGATCGTGTATGCCAGCTGCTATCCGTTCGGTGGCTGGCGCGATACCGGATTGCTGCCGTGGACCTGGGTCACGGAACCGATGCCGCGCTACTGGACGGTGTTCGACCTGGTCGTGAACGTGATCGGCTATGTGCCGCTGGGCGCCTTGCTGGTGCTGTCGCTGCACCCGAGGCTGCGCGGCGCACGCGCGATACTGGCCGCGGCGCTGGCCGGCATGCTGCTGGCGGCCGTGCTGGAGTCCTTGCAGAGCTATCTGCCGTCACGCGTGCCGAGCAACCTCGACCTGATTACCAATGCCACCGGCACCGTGCTGGGCGTGCTGGTCGGCGAGCTGCTGCGCGCGCCGCTGCTCGAAAGAAGCTGGCTGCGCTCGCTGCGCGAGCACTGGTTTTCGGACCAGGCCAGCCGCGGGCTGATCATCGTCGGCCTTTGGCCGCTGGCGCAGATTTATCCGCAACCTTATCTGTTCGGCCAGGGCCAGCTGCTGCCAACGCTGTCGGCCTGGGTGTCGGCGTGGACGGACGAGCCGATCGACCTGGTGCAGTTCGTCTGGCGCGACATCAGCATCAGCATCGACGAGTACCTGCTGGCCGAAGTGATCATCACCGCGCTCGGTATGACGGCCGCGGTGCTGACCCTGCTGTGCCAGACGCGTCGCCATGCGCCGCGCACGCTGCTGGCGGCCGGGCTGATGCTGGCCGCCATTGCCGTCAAGGCGCTCGCGCATGCGGTGCTGTTCGCACCCGACGATGCCTTTGCCTGGCTGACGCCCTCGGCGCTCAGCGGGCTGCTGGTCGGTGCGGTGATGCTGGGCGGCTTGTCGTTTGCGCCACCGATTGCGCAGCGGCGCGCCGCGGTGTTCGCCCTGACGACCTGCCTGATGTTGC
>JACCDQ012180454.1_pt1 | contig 78229 bp, 73 predicted proteins | sample 7446031 | NCBI WGS metagenome assembly JACCDQ01 (sample SAMN15323442, study PRJNA562643) | freshwater metagenome | isolation source: river surface water | place: USA:Blue River Watershed | collected 2017-08-17
CTCCCCTCTTGAGAGGGGCTGGGGGTGTGTTTTTCATACTCAACAATATAAAACTCAATTGCCCTAATCACAGTCTCCATATCTTTTAAAACTTCTTTAATTCTGTTTCATTTTTTCAGGACGAGACAAATTTAAAACCATAACGTCATTGTAATACGAAAACTAACTCCCCTCTTGAGAGGGGCTGGGGGTGTGTTTTTCATACTCAACAATATAAAACTCAATTGCCCTAATCACATTCTCCATATCTTTTAAAATTTCATTATCGCTAAATCGTAAAACAGAAATCCCAAACTCATTCATTTTCTTTTCTTTTATAATGTCTTTATTATAAACTTCTAAAAACTCATGCGAATAGCCATCAACTTCAATTCCTAACATTAGTTCATAACAGAAAAAATCTAAAATATAATTATCGATTGGTTTCTGTCGATGAAAATCATATCCGTACATTTGTTTTCCTCTTAATTTTAACCAAAGAATTATCTCGGCTTTGGTAGAACTATTGCGAAGTTCTCTTGCTAGTTCTTTTAGTTTAGGATTATATGGGATGATTTTTCGCTTAGCCATAATTACTAAAATCAGATAAATAGTAAAACAATATTTTAAAAGATTAACACACCCCTAACCCCTCCGGAGAGAGGAATACGATTGTGTAAAAATTATCGTTTAAAATGGAACCTTTTCTTTATACCTACGCAGTTTTCACACACCCCTAACCCCTCTCAAGAGGGGAATACGTTAATTGCTAAATGAGAACTATTATTTTATACCTCAACTCTTCCACTCAACTCTTTCCTCTCTAACTCCAAATTATATTTTTTTATGGAGTCGTTGAATCTTCGATTTCAAGAGGGGAATGCGGTAGTGCTAATCACTATATCTCATTTTTAATATGTAAATTTCAACTTGATAGACAATGTTAAAAAACTAAAAAAAACAATTATTAAAACCTACAATTGTATTTCAGAATCCATTCACACACTTCCCTGATGGCTCCGGCACCCGAATTGTTTCTTAATACAATATCGGCATGTTGTTGTACATTAGCGATAGCATTAGCCGGTGTAAAAGACCATCCCGAACTACAGATATTAGCCAAATCATTGACATCATCGCCAACATAGGCCACTGCCTCAAAACTACTGTTTTTAGTCGCCAAAATATGTTTCAAAAAGGAATACTTGTCTTTTACCCCAAGAAAAGTATCCTCAATTTGTAATTTCTCCATCCGTTGCGCTACCAGTGCCGAATTCTCAGAAGTAAGCACTATTACCGGCACCCCATTTTGTCTCAAAATTTCGAGTCCCATGCCATCACGCATGTCAAATCGTTTCGCCATTTCCCCATCGGCATTATAATAAATACCTCCATCGGTAAAAACCCCATCGACATCTAAAACCAGATATTCAATTCGACAATTACTCTTGTGCTTTTTTTGCCTTTCGGCTAAGAGACTTTCTACAATTGTCCAATCTGTCGGACTGTCTATTTCGGTCAATGATTCCTCTGGCATTTCGACCAAACCAATGCGCCCGCTGATTCTGTTTTTGGATTCCAAAAAAGCTGCTTTAGTCGTTGTATAAATGGCTCCGTTTTCTATGAGCAATCCTTCAAAATCCTGTCGTCTCGGACGTTTGAAAACATCATAATTCTGTGGAGTACCATCGGTATTCCATGTAAAACGATGGGTTTTGACCACCGTAAGTGCCGAATCAAATTTTTCGTTTTCAATTTTATCTACTACCGCATTGATATCGGTTGCCAATGTAAACGGGGAAGTCGCCTGCAGCAGACATAAAATCGAAAAGTCAGGATTGATTTTTTCGACAAATTCCAGCATCACACTTTCGGTGGACGCCGTATCCGAGGCATTATTTTCGTCACGCAACAAGGCAATCACTTTGTCCGTCCAGTGGTATTCCCTGTTGACATAATGGATGATTTCTTCGTCATTGGTAAAAACATAGACGGCGTCCAGGTCCGAAAAAACAGCTTCGGTCAATACCCAGGTAAACAAAGGGCGACCTAACATTTTCTTCTTGTTTTTTCCCGGAATCCCTTTGGAATCCTTTCGAAGCGGAATCAATCCAATCTTTTTCATGTATTTGCTTTTATGAGAATCAAATATACTGATTTTAACATATTGATATAATTATAATCGGTAGTAACCTCTTTGTGGTTATGGTTGCGGTGTCATTTTTCTCCTGACAAAAGCTGTTTATTCCTAATATTTTGGATGAGGTAATTTCTTGATTTTTTTAAGAATAACAAGTGGAACAGGCTTTCTATATTGCATCAATCGAGGCAAAAAAATCAATATTTCAAACATACTTTGAAAATAGATTTTAAAATAGCCCCAATCTCTACAGGCATATTTGTTGAAATTATGCCATAACAATCTGGCGATTTTATAACACGGAAAAGGATAATATACTAAATAATAAAAAGTTGTATTCTTTAATTGTCTTCCAAATCTGAAATAATTCCTTTCTTTTAGCATCCGGTCAGCTCTATCTACTCTATGATTGACCACAATTTTATTTGTATAAAGAATATCATATCCTTTACTTAATACTTCAATGGCAACACAAGACTCCTCCCCATAAATATCTACCCAAACGGGGAAACCATTGGTTGCCTCATATACCTCTTTTCGAATAGCAAAACCGCAACCTACAAATTCACTGCATAAATACTCTTCTGTAAACTCTCGCCTGTGAGTTAAAGCCTCCTGATCTGAATTAAAGACACCTTTTATTTCTTCAAATGCTATAACTCCAACATTAGATTTTTTTTCAAAAAGGGCAACTGTTCTTGCTATAAAATCCGAATCCAACGGATGGGCATCATCATCTAAACCTATAAAAAAAAGACCCTCTGCTTTTTTATACAACACATTTCGGGCTGGAGAAGCCCCTATGCTCTTTTCTGAAGAAAACCATTTTACCCACTTCAGCTTATCTTTTAAAATTTCTGAATCATCTGTACAACCATCCAAAAACACTAATACTTCATGTACCGATACATCAAGTATTTTTTCGAGCAGCAATAAGGTTTTTTCGAGTTCGTTTTTTCTGTTCTTGGAAACGATTAAAATGGAAGCTTGCATTAATTTTTTATCTAATTGTTTGTCAAAAACCATAAAAAACATATTTAAAATAATCCTTTAATTTTCTTTATAAATAGATATAAGTATATCTTGAAAGACACCTATTTTATGGAATGATGCTTTAATATTATAATCAAAACCTGATTCTTCAAATGGTTTTATAAAAGTTGAAAATGATGATTTTTTATTATTTATTTTATGATGGTATTCAATAATATATTTCTTTGAATCATTAATTTTCCCTGATGAAACCAAATCTACTAAAACCTGATTTTCAGAGCCTTCAATATCTATTTTTATTAAATCAACAGTATCGTTTAAATAAGCTGACAACTTATGAGTTTGAATTTTAATATTGTTTTGTCCTCCTCTTTCTTTCAAAGTAGAAGCCAATAAAATTTCATTATCATTTCCTGTATAAAAATCTATTTCCTCTGTTTTGTCAGATAAAGCTAAATTGTATAGTTCTATCTTTTCTAATTTATTCTGTTTTATGTTTTTTTTCAAAAGATCAAATGCCCTAGGATTAGGTTCAAAAGCTACAATTGAACAATTCGGATAAAGAAATTTAAAATACAATATTGACATTCCTATATTAGCTCCACAATCTATTATTTTTGGAGTCTGATTGTCTGACTGAAAAAAATAATCATTTGTAATAAAAATTTCTTTGAACAAAAAAATAATCGTGTTGTAATTATAAGCCGTTACCTTGAATCCAAATATTTCTTGACTTACTTCTTTTTCCTTTTTGCTGAAAATAGATTTAAAATACAATAAATTAAGAATCTTAAAAATAAGTACTTTTTCTTTGAATTTGTATTTTGCTTCTTTAGCGAGATAGAAATTCTTAGTTATATTTTTTATTACATTGTAGATCCATTTAATCATAATTATCATTTATTATTTGAATATTTCCATGATTTAGCATTAATTAACTCTGATTAAAAACCTTTAAATAACTATCATTTACTTTGTTTTTTATTACGTCATAATCAAAACAAGGCACCAAATTTAAAGCATTATATACTATAGCACTTTTAATTAATTCTTTATTATTTAAAGCTTGCTTTACCTTAGCTCTTATGTGTTCAACATTTTCTATATCTTCAATTAGAAAACCATTAAATCCATCAGTTATTAATTCTTGGGTTGCTCCTCCTGGATTAGATTGAATTGGAAAAACATTCATACAAATTGCTTCAATCATTGTATTGGGTATACCATCGGACCTGCTATTCCCTATAAATAAAAATGAATTTGCCATAAGATTAAAAACCTCCTCTTGTGTGATTTTACCTAAAATAGTAAAATTTCCCCATTTAGATAATCCTGAATTTTTAAAAAAATCTTCAACAATACTATCTGCTCCAAAGACAACAATAGAATATAAATTTAGTTCATCTTTCATCCCTTCTAATGCTTTCAATACATTTATTGCCCTTCCCCATTTCCCCTGAAAACCTTTAATAAGAATTGTATTTTTAGCCTCCCTTAAATCTATCTTTGCTTTCATTTCAAACAAATCATAGCCACCACCCCCAGGAAAGACTCCTAAAAAATCATTTTCAAAACCATGTTGTTGTGCAATTTTATAATCTCTTATACAATCTGTAAATAAATAATTCACCCTTTTTAATACATTTTGTATATCTATTAAATCATTAGGATTATTTTGTAAATCATATAAATCACTCCCCCACGAAGAATATATCCATTTAATATTCTGAAACTTATTCATTACTTGTAAAATAGGGGCACAGGAAATGTAAAGTGCAAAACTATGAACTATATCTGGTTGAATCTCTAATAAATGCCGCTCAAATATCTTTTTTGTATCTCGCTCATTAAATCGCTGAATAAAACCATACAGTCTGGGAAAATTAATTTTCATAAAGCTTCTACCCGGATAATCCCATCGGAATTTCCAACCTATTATTTGTTTTACCCAATGAATCCTTTCTACCTTTTTACCGCCATCGGCAACATCAAACCAATAGACCTCATGTCCTGAATCCTGTAATTGTTCCGCCCACCTAAAAAAATGCAAACAGGGCATGGAAACCATTAAAATCTTCATAATTATATCAGGTTAATTATTCATAAAACCAAAATCCAATTTATTGGATTTAAATGACAAACCATTTCAAATATTATTTCTTAAATAATATTTGGTTATAGGTATCATTAAATTTTTGTACCTGGAAATTGGAGTGCGCATAGTGATAGGCATTTTGCGACAACATAGTCATTCGTTCGTTATCTCGTAGCAATTCCTCAATAGAATTCACAAAATCTGAGACTACCGTATGTTCATCACTATCATCAATTAATACTCCATTCTTATTGTTTATGATATGTTCACTTATTCCACCCACATTAGTAGCAACGGGAATAACTCCTTGCGCCATACCCTCCATAATTACCATTGGAAACCCTTCATACTTCGAAGGTAAAAGAACAAAATGAAGGTCATTGTACAATTGTTTAAAATACTTATTATCAGTTATTTCACCTAAAAATTCAACTCCAGCTCCTACAATTTTATTTAAATTACTTTTCATTCCTGTTCCTGCCATGACAAAACAAACTTCAGGATACTTCTTTTTAATTTGAGTTGCAATTTCTAAAAATAAATAAGCTCTTTTTTCAGGCGACCATCTACCAATAAAACCTATTTTAAAATTAGTTCCACTCTTTTTTTGAAAAAGAGAGTCATTGAATTCAATTCCATTTTGTATGATTTTAATTTTACTTTTGTACATTGGATCAATCTGATGTCTTTTATAAAATTTCAAAATCGCTTGTTTTGCAACATCATTAATAACAATTCTATTATCAATAATTGAAGCCGTAGAAACTACATCATTTTCTCTGTTATCATTTTCTTCGAAAGCATGAAACAAATCATTCTTAATAAGTATATCTTTTAGTTTAGGTAGTATTTGATAATAATAAGGGGTATTACACCCAAAAACAGATTTGACAGACAAACTGGTATTGATTGATTCTATTATTATTTCTTGTAATTTCTGATTAACCCATTTATTTTTTTTATTTAAAATAGGATTCAGTTCAACAATACTTGCATATTGACTAAACTCCTTATAAAAGTTCTTAGTCGCAGAACCATGGGTAAAAACAACCGTGCTTCTTGTATCCCGGAGTGCTTTTAAAATAGTAATATGTACACGCTCCGCCCCCCCAGTATGATAATAGGGTAAAAAGAAAACAATGTTTGATTTCTTTATATTTTTATTTTCAAATAATAGAAAGCGAAACAAATAAAAAACACCCATAAAAAAACAAAGTATCTTTTTAATTTTTAGTCTAACCATTTTTTTTGCCATTTAATTTATGAGATCGTTCATGTACTCCTTAAATATTTTTATGAATTAAACTGTCAACTCCATCATTTTTTTTCTCAAATAGTCTAGAGAAAGATAATGCGTCAAATCCGGTCTATCCATTATCCGCTTTTTATTTTTTAGCCAGTTTTGATATAGCTCCATAATAAGCGACTGAATTTTTTCAAGATCATTAACTTCGCTCCAATAGGGATATGCTCCTCCCAACAATCTTTTAGATTCACTGTAATACGGTCCTAATAAAAGAATCGGTTTTTGGGACTGGATACAATGCGAAAATTTCCCCGGCAAAAAGGGGCTTAATGGCCCGATAGCTTCCAAAATAACATTTACTGCTGCAGCTTGCTGCATTGCCTTTACTTGTTGAAAAGACATATAATCATCGCTCAAAAAAATCTGTGAAACAATCATTTGTTTCTCCTTAATAAATGTATCAAAAGAAGAAGGCTTACCGATAAACAGCAATTTTGCATGACTTTTAGCTTCCGGATATTTATTTAAAAAAAGTTCGAACGCATTTACAAGAGCTATTGGATTACGGGCATCCATCATACTTCCTGCGTGCAAAATATTAAAATCATCAGGATTGAAAAAAACTGGCAATGAAATAGTAGCATTATCATCACTCTCTTCAAAAATTTGATGCGGTATAACTATTTCCTTTCCTTCTTGATTATAATAATATCCTCGCATCCATTGTGCCAATAGCTCACTGGGATAGACAACATATTTTGATTTCCCTGTAATTTCCCAAAAAAAATCTCTTTTAAATTGATGTCCAGGCTCCACCCAATCATAAGGTCTGGGATAACTGTGCATTGGGTAAGGATCATGCACATAAGCCAACCATTTAGAATGCCATTTGGGCAAACTTAAAAGAGCCTTATGAGGCCTGAAACTAGATGCGTAACTTAATGTAAGTACCCAATCCGGCTCAAAAAAACCAATATTATCCAAACCATTTGTAATACTGTTCACATCATTAAAAAAAGTAAATGAAAACCCAAAAAGAGATTCTATCTGTTGATTGATATTAATTTTAAATAATTTAGAAATTTCTCTTTGTATACGACTCAAAAAATACATAAAAGAGAATTTAATTTCTTTTATAGCCACGCAAGTAATCCCTTCCAAATGAATTTCTTTTCTGGAATAATGATAGACCACCACTTCAAAACCGGCTTTTTTCAGATTTTGAATTAATGACACATTCGCTTTAGCGCCACTACTGTCTTCAATATTTAAGGAATCTACTACTACGAGGATTTTCATTTGATCTGACGTATTAGATGATCTACTATTTCTTTTGAAGCATCTCCTTTTCCATATGGATTTACTTGATTCCCAAACCCTTTAAAACCATTCAAAATAGAAATAATATTATCTTTTATTTTTTGTTTATCTGTTCCTACCAAAGTTGAAAATCCGGCTATTACCCCCTCAGGTCTTTCAGATATTTCTCTGGTTACCAAAACTGGTTTCCCTAAAGTTGGTGCCTCTTCTTGTATCCCTCCTGAATCAGTAACAATCAAAAAGGATTGTTGCATCAACCATACAAAGGCAGGATAAGATACTGGAGTAATGAGATAAATATTTTTTTGATGCACTAATCTTTCATTTACTATGGCTTTTACATTCGGATTCAAATGTACAGGATATACTACAATCACATCCTCCCGTTCTGCAACAGACAATAACGCTCCACATAAATTCTCAAAACCTTTACCCCAATTTTCCCTGCGATGTCCAGTTACCAAAATCATCTTTTTATGTAATGGAATCGTCATTTTTAGGACTTCAATTTCTGGATGACTATAATTCTCTTTTTCGATTTTTTTGAGGGTCCAAAACAAAGCATCAATGACAGTATTACCAGTTTGTACTATATTCTCTTGAAGAATCCCTTCGTTTAATAAATTTTGTGTAGCGAGAGTTGTAGGCGTAAAATGGACATCGGCTATTTTACTGGTAAACTGTCTGTTAATTTCTTCTGGAAAAGGGGCTTGTTTATTAAAACTTCGCAATCCGGCCTCCACATGCCCAACTTGTATCCCTAAATGAAAGGCAGCCAAAGCAACCATAAAAGAAGTCGTGGTATCCCCATGAACCAAAACCAAATCGGGTTTTTCTAGTACCAAAACCTCATCTATCTTAGATATGATTTTGGCACCTAATAGGTTCAAGGTTTGATTGGGTTGCATCAAGTCGAAATCATAATCCGGAACTATTTCAAAAAAATCCAATACTTGATCCAGCATTTCCCTGTGTTGGGCTGTCACACATACCTTTACCTCAAAACTGCTTTTTTGGTCTTCGACTATGTCACGCTGAGCTTCTCGAAGTGACGACTGACATAGTTCGTGATACAGTGGCGCCATTTTGATAGCCTCGGGACGTGTGCCGAAACAAAGGAGGATTTTTTTAGTATATATCATTCGCGATTCAAATTAATCTATGCAATTTAGGGAATTATTTTTTTTCAATCCAAAGATTACCTCCCGTGTTAAGATAACACAAGGGCATATCTTCAAAAACATCTTTATGGTGTTTATGTAAATATTCTGAAAACAGTTTAATTTCAAACTTCTCGTTATACATCAAAAATGATTTTAAGATGTAATCTTCATTCCAATTTCGACCCTGAAAAACCCATTCTTTGGGATACTCAAAAGGATAAAAAACATCATGAAAATGAACAATTACACCTCTTTTTAAAACTGGCAGGATTTCAAACATAATATAATTGACATCACTGCCGGTTTTCGATACATGGGTACTGTCAACAAATAAAATATCTCCCTCCTCCAATTTTTCAAAAACCTCCAAAGAAACCTGTTGCACCTCACTCACCACTACCTTATTTTCGTTCTTGTCCACTTCCTTCATCAAGGAATACAATCTTTCAGGAAAAGGCTCAATAAACGTCACATCAATCTGATTGTTAAAAAACAATTCATTTGTATCCAAAGTTACCATCGATGAATACCCTGACCCTATTTCAATTATTCGCTTGGGTTGAATGTGTCTTATCATCGAATAAAGAATAATACCATCGGTATAGGAGTAACTTCCGTTCTCGAATTGGTATCTTGTTTTTTCTTGCTTCTCCGATTTAAATGGCAATTCTTTATAATATTTCTTAAATTGTAGTACCAATTTTTTTTGTTCTTCAACCTTTAATTCAATTCCCGGAATTACATCATTATCCCTATTCTTCCAAATATCAGTTTCTCTTTTTTTTATACTTTCAATTGAAATAACCGGAGAGTAGAAATGACCATTGGGGAAACAAGAATTCAGACTTTGTTTGTATAGTGTTCTCACATATGGCATTTTATTGATATAACCCTTAATTTTTTCTTTTATCTTCTTCCTGATTTTCATAATTATATGGGTTATATTTAATATTCACTGAATGTTTGCAATAGTGTTTCTTCCAATTTATCAAATGAATATTGTCTTGATTTTAAATAGGCTTCAGCTCTCATTTCTGCCCTCAATTCTTTGTTTTCCAATAATTTTATCAAAACCAATTGTAACTCTTCTTTTGTATTCCAATGATAGCCATTTTTTCCATGATCTACCGTTTCATTATGCCCTCCTTTACCGACAACAACAGGAATACAACCCTGTGACATAGCCTCAACCACCGATATTCCATAATGTTCAACAAGCATTGGTGCTGCATTTTCGTTATTTTCATAACCGCAAGCGCTTATAAATAGGGCCGATTGGTTCAAGATTTCGACTCTTTTTAAATTAGGGCAGTTTCCGTAAAAAAAAACAGGAAATCCAACGGCAGTTTCTTTTAATTTATTCAAATAACCCTCATCTTGAACATAACCCAACACATGTAAATTTATACCCGCATAGCCCATAGCAATTAAATCCTTGAAAACTGCAATAACTATATCTTGACGTTTGGAGCGTTTGCCATTATTAAATCTTCCAATGCAGACCAAATCTAAATTTCTTGTCTGGTTAAGTGAAGTTGGTATTTCGATTGGTGGATAAAAAACAGTAGCCTCCCGTTTCCAATAATTTCGCACCCAATCCTTTGTATATTCTGAATTGACCATAATGTTTTTCCACGACTTTAAGCGAACTCGCTCACTAATGGTCTCAACTTTTCCATTAGGAAAGTCACAAAGAATAAATGATTTTTTTACAAAAGTCAGTCTGGGTATACTTAAGGATTGTAGTATTACTGCATCAAAATGCATTCGTTCCATCAATGCAAAATAAATTTGGGAAAATAATGGCATTGCCTTCCTTTTCAAAATTTTAATTTTCAACCCCGAGGCTTCATAACGACTATATATTTCCCTCAACAGCACCTTATCATTAAAAAAAACAGTCACGTCAAATCCTTTCTTGGAAAGTATTTTTGCAATTGCCAAGACATAAACGATACCCCCCCCTCCTGTTGCGTCCCATGCATTTGAATAAATGGCTATCCTTTTCGATTTATCCATTCCCCATATCTTTATTTTTCGTTTTATTTTTGTAAAAACTGGAATGATTTTTCCTAATTGAAACAGTGTATAAGCCGTTAGTCCGTTAGTGACATTTTGAAGAAACAAGTACTTACTACGGTGTATTTCCTTGTATAAAAGCACATTGTTTTGCGAATTATTAAGACCTGATTGACCTCCTATATGCACTATTTTGACATTGGGAAGCAAAACACTTATATACCCATTTTTTTTATATCGATAACATAAATCCATATCTTCAAAATACATAAAATAACGCGTATCAAACAAACCTAACTTTTCAATAACATCCCGTTTGATCATTATGGCTGCGGCAGTCAAGTAATCAACAACCGCGGGTTTCTTAAAATCACACACTTTTGAAGTGGCCAAAGCACTTACATAATAATCCTTGGTTCTTTTTTTCAAACCATAATCATGCATCATTTTTTCTATGCTCAAAAAATTGCCGTAGCTAATGTTGGGCTCCCCATTTGCCGTAAACAGATTTCCTCCCACACAGCCCACGTTTTCATTTCCCTCCAAATAATCAATAAAGGTTGACACCGTATTTTTGTCTATCAAATAAGCATCCGAATTTAATAAAAAAACATACTTGCCTTTGGATTTTGAATAACCGTAATTGTTGGCTTTACCAAAACCTATATTCTTTTCCAATCTATAAAAATAAGTGTTGGGATAGGAGGCCAAGTCACTGTCTAATCTTGTTTCTTTAGAATTATTGTCAACCACAATTATTTCAAACGACACATCTTTCACGTACCTGAATACTGATGCAACAGCCTGGAGTGTCAATGCATCTGTATTGTAATTGATTATGATAATGGAAATTTGCATCTAAATACTCTTTGTAGGATTTTTATAATTTAAATAATTTGAATCCAAAAAACATTTGGGTAAAAAGATTCAATACATATTTTTCGCTTTTCAAATTTTCAATATTAATCTTTCTAAACTCATTTAAATCATCATAATTTAAACTAAAAAAATCAATATGCTTTTTTACAACATAATTTTCTAAAAATCTTCTATGCTCCAAATTAATTCTCCTTGTCATAGAATTTTCCCTAATTCTATAATAAAAACCTATCAAATCCAAACACTTTACATTGCCCCCGTTTTTCAAGACAGCAATCCAAAACTCCCAATCTTCAAGTCCATAAATCATAGTAACATCATAGCCACCAACCAATTCCCAGTCTTTTCTTTTAAAAATTGCAGAACAGAAAATCATATTAAAACGGCATAAATCATAAATAGAAAATGGTGGCAATTGCCACATTCCCGTTTCATTTCCAAATTTTTCAGCTTTACAATAAACAACTTTTAAGGAAACATCTTCCTGAAAAGATTGTACCGCTAGGGAAATATAATTAGGTGCTATTTTATCATCGGCATCCAGTGGCAGAATATATTCTCCTTGTGCTATACTTATACCTGCATTTCTGGCACTACTCAACCCTCCATTCTCCTGATAGACGTATTTGAATCTTGAATCTTTTTCTATCCATCTTGTAGCAACTTCCTCTGTATCATCTGGACTACCATCATTGACAATAATACATTCCCAATCTGAATACGATTGCTCTAAAACTGATTGCAAGCACTCATCCAGATATTGGGCTTGGTTGTAACAGGGAACTATGATGGAGACTTGCGTGTTATTCATAAAACAATTCTCTATATTGGGTATTAAAATTCTCAATATCAAAATTCTTTACTACGTGTTCTCTTGCACCTAAAGATAGAGTAACATACAACTCTTTATCATTAATCAGTTTATTAATATTTTCAGTCGCAAAAGCCAAAAATTCATCTTCTTCAACAGGTCCTAAAAAACCATTTTTGTTTTCAACTACATGCTCAGCAATACTGCCAACATTGGTAGAAATCACTGGAATTCCCAATTCCATAGCTTCCATAATTACTAAAGGAAATCCTTCACGACTAGAGGCAACAACTAAGAGCGAAATTTCTGAAAACTGTTTTCTAATCATTTCTGGAATATTACAATTTTCAAAATAAATAACATTCGGAAAATCATTTTTGAAATCATCAAAATTATCCCCGATGACCTTTGCTTTTACCGATACATTTTTTATGATATCAAAGAATAATTTTGGCCGCTTTTCAGGAGAATTTCTTCCAACAAATCCAATAGTAAAATTGGCAAAACGAGAATCTATTTGACCACTATCAAAATTCTTAATTGTAACTCCATTAGGTATAATTTTGAATCTACTCAATAATAATTGATCAATACCATTCTCCTTATATAATTTTTTATAATCTTCAAAAGTTCTATTATTAATTACGACTCTAGTGCCAAGTAAATGAACATATGGCAGAGATAAAATTTCAATACCTTTTTCAGGAGATGAAAAAGCATGAGTCAAATCAATAGTTCTAACTCTTTTTTTTACTTTAATAATCGTTTTATAAAAGAAAGTACTATTGCATCCAAATAACGTTAGGGGCATCATATAAGACACCAAAATCAACATTTTTATTAAATATCTCTTTCTCTTTTCAGTAATAACAAAAAAACAATAAGCATTTTGTTTAAATTCATCTGACAATGAAGTACCATCAGTAGAATCAAAAAAAACAAAGGGTTTTCCTTTTAAGGATTTAATAATCTCTAAATGTACTCGTTCTGCCCCACCAATATAATGATGTGGAAAGAAAAAAAGAATAAATTTCATTTTTAATATTTTTTAAAATACATTCTTTTTTTAAACTCTTTTATCATCCTTTTAATTATTTTTTTAATAACAAAATAGATTATTTTTTTCGTACTTAAGATTTTATCTGAACATAAATCAGTAAGTATTTGTTCTTTGTTATAATAACTTAAAAATTGTTCTTTATAAAAAGTCCTTATTAAATTTGAATTATTATTTATAATATCATCATCATCAAGCCAAGATCCTTGAAAATGATGAACAGCATAGTTTTTTTCAATATTGATACAGAAGTAATTAGATGGATATATACAAATTCCATCATCAAGATTTTGTATTTTATTTTTTTTAGGATTTATTTTATAATAATCCACAAGGAAATCAGATACTATCGTTGTGTTTGTTTCATCACTAAAAGCTGTTAAATTATCATAATATTTCAAAATTTGTTTACACCAATTATGATTCTTTTTAGCCCCCCATACAGCTGTAAAAGGGAATCCAGTAGTTTCAAATCCTGAAAAAGCGTCATGTTGTAAAAAAAAATCTAAGTTACGTCTTATCTCAACATCTGTATCTAAATAAATTCCACCAAAATTATATAACGCATAAGCCCTTACATAATCAGAAACAAAAGCCCACTTTTTTATTGAATAAGCTTCTCTTGTAAAAACATTTGAATCTATGTTAAAATTTGTTTCATTCCACTCAACAATTTCATAATCTGGCAAATAAAATTTCCAAGATTCCATACAACGCAAAACAAACTCTGATTTTCTATTACCACCAAACCAACAATAATGAATAATTTTTGGAATCATACTATTTCTGAGCTAAAAACATAAATATACCACTTGTATAAATTTTTTTATTATTTTCTTCTATCCATCTATGAGTAGGATGTTTACTATAATCTATATCTAAATCTATCCCTTTTAATATTTTATCAATTTTAATATCTTCATTAAAATCATCGTAAATTATCTCAATTTTATGAGTTTTTTTAAATCTTGAAGACAAAATTGGAATTAAATTATCAATATAAAACGGATGTAATTCTACTAATATTTCCGTTTTTTCTTGCCATGAAAATAATTGTGGGTTCAATAATTCTATTTCAAATCCCTCACAATCCATAAAAACAAAATCAACTTTAAAATTAATTTGATTAAATTCTTCAATTGTCGCTTTCCTTCTTATGTCAAATTTTGAAAGATTATTTGAATTAAACCAGGATTTAATTATAGGATGAAATATTATTTCAGATTCATAAATGTTTATCATTTTTGGATTTATCAAATAACTAATCCCAGCAGCATAATAACCATTATTTCCTCCAACTAAAATTATATTTTCCAGTTCTAAATTCAGCAATTTTTCAAACTTTGTATGCAAACAAGATTCGTATAAACCTAAAAGCTCACTGACTGTTAAATAATTAAGTGATTCTTTTGGAATTTTCAATCCTGAAAAAGGACCGAAATAAATTCTATTACCTGTTTTCTCTACTATAGAATCTTTTGTTAGCAGTAGTTTTTGTTTTCTAAATAATCTCATTAATTTCAACTTTTGGGACTAAACTAATTTTACCAGGCCATTCTCCTCTAAACTTATTACCTCTACGTATACCATTATCATAAATATTAATTTTTGTAACACATTCTAATAAATTAAACAAATTACCAGCTGAATCATTTATATGGAAATCAACAGAATAAAGCCCATTATTAAAAATATATTTATCAATTTTAAAACTAAAGCAATATTTACTTGCGGATAATTTCAGAATTTCAGAATTAATATGATATGTATTGATTGCTGTAATTAATTCATTTACTTCATTGTATACGGCAATACAAAATCCAATATCAGGATTTTTTTGTTTAACAATTAAATTAATATTTATATAGAAATCTTCTCCATTCGAAATATTATTTAAAATCTCTTTTTTAGAATTTAAAATTTGAACATTCTCAAGCACATAAAGGTCATTCTCGTGATAAATTACTGTATCTGATTCAAGATTTAAATAATAAGAAACAATATCTTCAACATCTCCTACACGTGATAATTTACCTTGTTCCAACACCATCCCCCTCGTACACAAACTCTTCACGGCTGCCATATTATGACTCACAAACAACACCGTCCTTCCCTGTCCTTTAGAAATATCCTGCATCTTGCCAATGGCTTTTTTCTGAAACTCGGCATCACCCACGGCGAGTACCTCATCAACAATCAGGATTTCGGGTTCTAAAAAAGCCGCCACGGCAAAAGCCAGTCGCACCGTCATCCCGCTGCTGTAGCGTTTTACCGGAGTGTCAATGTACCGCTCACAACCCGAGAAGGCAATGATTTCATCGAGCTTCGAGGCAATTTCTTTTTTGGTCATCCCCAGGATAGCCCCGTTGAGAAAAATGTTTTCGCGTCCGGTCATTTCACCGTTAAAGCCCGTACCCACTTCAAGTAGCGAAGCAATACGCCCCCGGGATTTAATGCTGCCCGTAGTGGGTGCCGTAACCTTAGAGAGTATTTTGAGCAAGGTCGATTTTCCTGCCCCGTTTTTGCCAATGATGCCCAAAACTTCACCGCGCTCCACCTCAAAATTAATATCCTGCAAGGCCCAAACATAATCGCTCGTGCCTTTGGTACTGCGGTCATTGGCCTCCCCTATTTTAAGATACGGGTCTTCCTTGCCCCGCACCCGGTGCCACCAACGGTTCAGGTCGTGATTCAGCGTACCGGTGCCTACCTGTCCCAAGCGGTATTGCTTTGAGATATTTTCGGCTTTTAATATGATGTCTTTCATTTTTTTGTCGGTTCTCTATTGTCGGTTCTCTGTTGTCGGTTCTCTGTTGTCGATTGTCGGTTCTCTGTTGTCGATTGTCGGTTCTCTGTTATCTGTTATCTGTTGTCCGGTGTCGGTGTTTGTTGTGATACATTCTCATAACTCATAACCGACAACTGAAAACTCATAACCGACAACCCACACCACCCTACACCGTATCAATAAAACTTTTCTCGGTTCGGTTAAAAACAAGCAGTCCTGTAAAAAACAGCAAAAGAATGAACACAAAAGTATAGGCCAGACCGGGAATCGAAAGCTGACCAATGTCCAACAACAGGTATCGCGTGGTTTCTATGATATAAGCCAACGGATTGTAATGAATCAGCCAGGCATATTGGGGCATTTTTTCAGTAATCAGTGCCATCGGATACACCACCGCCGAAAGATACATCAGTAATTGGACACCAAACCCAATCAAATACGTAAAATCGCGATATTTGGTCACCAAGGAGGAAATAATCATACCTAGTCCCAAGCCTAAAACGCCCATCATAACGACTAACAAAGGAAAAAAGACCACCAAAGGATTCGGACTGATACCGGCTCCGTTACCATAAAAATAAAGATAAAAAACGATAAAAATAAAAAACTGGATGCCGAATTTCAGCAAATTGGAAATCACCACCGAAAGCGGCATGATGATACGGGGAAAATAAACTTTCCCAAAAATAGACGCATTGCTCCTGAAGGTATCTGAAGTGCCGTTGAGACAGGCGGTGAAATAATTCCAAACCGTGATTCCCGCCAGATTAAACAGAAACGGAGGTACCGTTCCGGTTTCAATTCCCGCAACCGTATTGAAAATAATGGTAAAAGTAACCGAAGTAAACAACGGCTGAATCAGATACCAAAGTGGTCCCAAAACCGTTTGCTTATAAACCGTCACCACATCCCGTTTCACGAAAAGCAGTAACAAATCGCGGTACTGCCAGACTTCTTTAAGGTGGAGCGAAAAAAACGTATCCTTGGGTGTTATTTCAAACAACCAATCCTCTTCATATTTATCTGTTGGGTTCATGATCTACTATAACTGTGATTCTTATCCATAGGGATAAAGATACAAATATGCCATTACTATAGCCTAATAAAACCGACCACCGACATAAAAAAGGGGTATTTTGTATTGTTACGCCCCCTTGACTGTGGTAGCCGGGCACCCACTTTCGAAGATGCTGAAAAAATCAACCACTGTTTGATCCGCCACGGCGAATTATATCGAGAACCATTTTTAATAAAACAACATGAACAACTTGTCAAAGGACACTCACCTTCCACCTGTTCACTTTTTATCCCTTACAACTCTTAGCCGCCCTCAAATAAAAAGCATAGAAAACAACGAAGAAGTGAAGTGGCAGCAGTCCACGAGTGAAGTCCGAAGGACGAACGGCTTGGGCTGCGGAACGGAACTTCAAGGTAGTTTTCAAGCTTTTTATTTGCAGGCTTGATTTTTTTGTTTCTTTTTTGATCAAGCAAAAAAGAAAATTAATAATCTCTAATTTTTTACTTTCAATAGAAACGTCATTAGCAGGCCTTTTTTTTTTAGCAATCTAAAATAACGTTTCGACTTCCCCGTCAGTTCATAATTCGCCGCGTCGAATTGTATCTGGAACCACTTTTAATAAAACAATATGAACAACTTGTCAAAGGACACTCTTCACCTTCCAACTGTTCCCTTTTTATCGCTTACAACTCTTAGCTGCCCTCAAATAAAAAGCATAGAAAACAACGAAGAAGTGAAGTGGCAGCAGTCCACGAGTGAAGTCCGAAGGACGAACGGCTTGGGCTGCGGAACATTTGAAATTAAAAGGAGGACTGCCAGTGGCAGTCCGGTAAATAATCACAATTTTTCAAGCTTTTTATTTGCAGGCTTGAAATCGAAGATTCATGAATACCAAAATACAATAAGAACCCATGAATATTTTTTGTTTCTTTTTTGATCAAGACAAATCGAAGATTCAGACACCCGAGCGAAGCGAACAGGCGAAGCAAACACTACTTATAATAAAAGTTAAGTGAGCTAAAAAAGAAAATGAGGAAATCATAATTTTTCACTTTTAACAAAAAGTTATTGGCAGTGATTCGCCGCGACGAATTGTAATGGAAACCCAAAACTCTCATAAAAATATTTTACCGAAATACAACACCGAAACCCTGATCGCCTATCATAATCCTTAATAAAGTGCCACCTCTGAAAACAAAAAAAGTTTACAACGAATATTCGATGTAAACTTTTTTTTGTAAAAGATATAACGGCTATTGTTTTTGATCCAACATTTCAAAAGCAGAATTCATACTTTTAAATTCAGGGACAATTTTTTTCATTTTAGAAACAATGGCATCATTACCAAAGAAATTAGCGGTATACACAAGATCTTCAATGTCAGCATGCAAACTTTCATATTCCTCTTGAATTTCCTGGGCGATCATGATTTTTTCATGATGGGTTGGAATCGTTTTGGAAGTATCATTCAACAATTCCTCATATAATTTTTCACCCGGTCGCAAACCGACTATCTTAATTTTAATATCCTTATCCGGCAGGTATCCGGCCAATTGGATCATTTTTCTGGCCAAATCAATAATCTTAACCGGCTTACCCATGTCAAAAATATAAATTTCACCTCCATTGCCCATAGCTCCCGCTTCCAAAACAAGTTGGCAAGCCTCAGGGATGGTCATAAAATACCGGATGATATCGGGATGGGTTATCGTAATCGGTCCTCCTTCGGCAATCTGTTTCGTAAACAGGGGAACAACAGAACCGTTAGACCCCAATACATTGCCAAAACGGGTAGTAATAAATTTGGTGGCCTTTGCCCCTTTCTCAGCCTGACATTTTAAATATAGGGACTGTACATATTTCTCAGCGATTCTTTTGCTGGCCCCCATCACATTACTCGGATTTACGGCTTTATCGGTAGAAATCATGACAAAATTACTAACCTGGTAGTCACAGGCCAAATCAGCCAGATTTTTAGTCCCCTCAATATTGGTCTGGATAGCCTGATCCGGGTTCTCTTCCATCAACGGCACATGCTTGTATGCTGCCGCATGAAAAACCACCTGGGGATGATATTTCAAAAATACCTTATTCAAAGCCTCTTTATTCCTGATATCGGCAATGATGGTGTGAATTTTGGAATCGGATGGAATTCTTTCAATTTCCAAACTCAGATTGTGCAAGGGGGTTTCTGCCTGATCAAGGATAATCACCTCTTGTGGGTTAAAACTCAGTACTTGTCGTACAATTTCACTCCCAATAGAACCCGCCGCACCTGTAATCAGTACCGACTTGTCCTTCAACTGTTTCGAGATGGACTTATTATCCAACACAATCGGTTTTCGGTTGAGTAAATCTTCAATTTTTATGTTTTGAATCTTTTGCGAAATTTCCTTTTGATTTTCCCAGTCAGTAATGATCGGAACCGTATACACTTTATAATTAAACTCCAAACACTGGTCAACAATGAGTAATTGTTCTTCTTTAGACAAACTTTTATCTGCAATGATTACTCCTTCGGCTGCAATGGAACGCATCAATATCGGGAGTTTTTTCCTTTGGCTCAATATCGGTAAATCCAACATCCTTTTGGATTCATTTTGATTGCTTTTATCTACAAATCCTACGATTTTAAATCGGGTTGGAGTTTCCAATTTTATGGCTTTGGCTACCGAAATGGCATTGGCATCCGTACCATAGATGATGGTACGCATGAGATTAACATTATTGTTTTCCGAGAAGAAATGTTCAAAGGTTTGTTTGACAATAACCCGATACAAAAACAAACCACAAAAGGCAACCAAGCAGTTCACAAAAAAAGCGGTGTTCAGAAACAGTTTTTCGCCATAAAAATAATGATGCAAAAAATTGATGCTTAGAAAAACGACTAAAATGGCCAATTGGGAGAACAACAATTTAATGGCATCAATATAGGACGAATGCCTGATGATACCCGAATAAGTTCTGAAAAGCCAAAAGAAAAATAAGTTGACCAGCAACAAACTACATACCAACCCAAAAAGATGGGGAGTTATAACATAGTCTAATCCGGCCGCACGGAATAAAAGAGACGTAAAAGTAAATGCCAAAAGCAAAACCATCAAATCAATTAAGACGATAATCCACCTCGGAAGATAGCTTAAACTATGAATACTGAATTTTAAATTTTCTTTTGAAAAAAAAATTGAGCTTTCTGGACCAAAACCATCCTTTTTACTGTTTTTCAAAACCTTTATATTTTAAAATTACTGTAGATTAGAAATGCAAAAATAGCATATTATATTGTAATTGAAGTAAACCCGGGGATCCAATTTGTGAAATAAATAAGGGAATGTATGAGGCACAAACGCCCATAAGAATAGAAAAATAGGACGTAGTAGAATACAAATGCTGCCCCTACCTGTTAAACAATTGCAACACAACGTTTTGTATCCTCATTCGATCAGCATCGGTCAGATTAGATCCGGATGGCAAACAAAGTCCGGTCTGGAAAAGAGATTCGGCCACAGTACCGCCGTAATACGGATACTTTTCAAAAACAGGCTGCAAATGCATCGGTTTCCACAAAGGACGGGATTCAATCTGGGCTGCTGCAAAGGCCAGTCTCAAGGTTTCACTGCTGATTCCGTTGGTAATTTTAGAATCAATTAGAATGGTACTCATCCAATAATTGGAAAAATAATCGGCATTGGGCACGGTAAAAACGGTAACGCCAGCAATAGCGGCAAATAATTCTACATAAAAGGCATGCATCTTCCTCCTCAAGTCAATACGGGAATCCAAAACTTCCAGCTGTCCCCTACCGATTCCGGCACAGATATTACTCATCCGGTAATTATAGCCTATTTCATTATGTTGGTAATAGGGAGCGTCTTCTTTGGCCTGTGTAGCCAGAAATAGTGCTCTGCCTTTGAGTTCTTTTGTAGGAGTCACAAGTGCCCCCCCTCCTGAAGTGGTGATAATTTTACTCCCATTAAACGAAAAAACAGCTATGTCTCCAAAAGTCCCACAGCGTTGCCCTTTATAGCAACTCCCTAAAGCTTCTGCGCTGTCTTCCAAAATGGGAATACCATATTTATCAGCCACAGCCTGTACAGCTTCCACTTTATAAGGAGCCCCATACAAATGAACCGCTATAATTGCTTTGGGCTTTTTCCCTTTGGCTATGCTATCGACAATAGCTTCCTCAAGGGCAATCGGACACAAATTCCAGGTTTCCGGTTCGCTGTCCACAAAAACAGGAGTGGCTCCCTGATACAGAATAGGATTCGCCGAGGCAGCAAAAGTCATACTCTGGCAAATCACGACATCTCCGGACTGAACGCCTAAAAGCACCAACCCTAGATGAATTGCAGCCGTACCGGAATTCAAAAGAGTTACATGTCCAGTACTCAAATATTTTTCTAAATCTGCTTCAAAATAATCAAGATTAGCCCCCACCGGAGCAATCCAATTGGTATCAAATGCCTCTTGAATGTACTTCAGTTCACTGCCTCCCATGTGGGGAGAGGAAAGCCAAATTTTATTTTTATGCACCTTTAAAAGATTAAAAAACTCTAGAGGAAAGACAACTAAAAGGGAGAAAAAACAGGAAGTATCAAGAATCATCCGTTTCATTCAATACCCAATACACTATTCACCGTCATCCTGAGCTTGTCGAAGGACACAACCGACAACTGACAACCGACAACTGATAACCGACAACCGACAACTCACCACTCACCGTCATCCTGAGCTTGCCGAAGGACACAACCGACAACTGACAACTGATAACTGACAACCGACAACTGACAACCGACAACCGACAACTGACAACCGACTTAAGAATTCCTCAGTTCCATTTTACGAACAACAAACTGCCGAACCAACATATAAATAACCGTCAGAAAGAATAAAATACCAAGAGTAAACATTGGACTCAAATTCCCTTGGTTATCCATATAAATAACAGCTGCATTTATCAGAAATTGAAGCACCGCATAAATACAGCTAACCAGAATATGGGAATATCCCATTTCATTCGCTAAATATTGGTACAAATGAGAACGATGGGGTTGAAATATATTTTCTTTCTTTTTGATTCGGTTGAAAATAGTAATCACCGCATCAATTCCATACACTGAGAAAAAAAGGATATACCCTAATTGTCCCGAATGGATAATCGTCTTAATCATAAAATACCCCAGGAAAAGAGCCATACTGATACTGCCCACGTCTCCTGCAAAGGTTTTGGCTTTTTTCCTTACATTGAAGATACCGAAAACAATACAGGACAAGCCCATCGTAATGAGTAAGGGTAATTGCGACTGATGTAGCGGCAACAAAGAAAAACTGAAAATCGCGGTTACAGCATATAAAACCGTTATGCCATTAATCCCGTCCATAAAATTAAACGCATTGACCCAACCAATCAATAATACAAATACAACCGGAAGCAACCACAAGGATTCCAAAAACAAATCCAGTTCATAAAAAACCAAACCAACAGCAACGACATGGGACAAAAACCGCGGCAACTGGGATAACGGTTTGATATCGTCCACGAAACTGACTACCGCCACCAATACCACCGCCATAGTTACAGGCCAAGAAACATATCCCATAAAAAAAGCGACAACTATGGCAATAGGAAAAATAATTCCCCCACCTCGTAAAGTGATGGAAGTATGGGACGATCTGGAATTGGGTTTATCGATAATATTGTATCGATCTGCAATTTTAAAATAGACAAGTTCTATACAAATAAACAAAATCAGTAATCCTATGTATTCCATATTCTTTTTTTTAATTTTTTTGGCGTAAGCTAATCATATATTCAAAATTATCAGACCTTTTAGCTCACGCAACCACTCACAACTCACCGTCATCCTGAGCCTATCGAAGGACACAACCGAGAACCGAGAACCGAGAACTCACAACCCACCGTCATCCTGAGCTTGTCGAAGGACACAACCGACAACCGACAACTGACAACTGACAACTGACAACCGACAACCGAGAACTGACAACCGACAACCGACAACCGACAACCCACCGTCATCCTGAGCCTGTCGAAGGACACAACCGACAACTGACAACTGACAACCGACAACCGAGAACTGACAACTAATAACTCCTATGCTTCAACAATCCCAAAAGATACTCCCCATAACCCGACTTTTTCAACGGTTCGGCAAGAGCTTTCAATTGTTGATCAGTGATAAATCCCTGTCTCCAGGCAATTTCTTCAATACAGCCTACCTTCAAGCCCTGACGTTCTTCCAGTACCTGAACAAATTGTCCGGCTTGCATTAAACTGTTAAAAGTTCCGGTATCTAACCAGGCGGTACCCCGACTCAAAATACCCACTTTTAGTTTTCCCTTTTCTAAGTATACTTTATTCACATCGGTGATTTCGTATTCTCCACGCGGACTCGGCTTAATATTTTTAGCTATTTCCACCACCGAATTATCATAAAAATAAAGTCCCGGCACGGCATAATTCGATTTAGGCTCCAATGGTTTTTCTTCAATTGAAAGAGCCTTGTGATTCTCATCAAATTCTACCACTCCATAACGTTCCGGATCCGAGACATGATAAGCAAAAACCACTCCTCCATCAGGATTTGTATTGGATTGTAACAATTCCTGCATATGGGCCCCGAAGAAAATATTATCCCCCAAAACCAGTGCTACACTGTCATTTCCTATGAATTCCTCCCCGATAACAAAAGCCTGTGCCAGTCCATTGGGAACCGCCTGCTCGGCATAACTAAATTGACAGCCTATAGTAGAACCATCACCCAACAACTTTTTGAAATTGGGTAAATCATGGGGAGTCGAAATTATTAATATTTCATGAATCCCGGCCATCATCAAAGTCGACAACGGATAATAAATCATAGGCTTATCATAAACGGGCATCATCTGTTTACTCATCGCCAATGTTAAGGGGTGCAATCGGGTACCGGATCCACCGGCTAGTATAATTCCTTTCATTTTTTTCTTTCACGAATTTTGCGAATTAATACGAATTTCACGAATTAATTCATTTTTTCAAATTAATTATCCTTTTATAAGTTAACGATGGCATGCCGAAATGAATCAACATACCTAATCCCATATGGGTACATTTTAAATAATTTTTCAACTGTGCATAGAATATTTCTGGAATATGGGTCACAGCTTTTATTTCTAAAATAACCCGTTGGGTGAAATTATTAAAAACGTCAGTTCGAGGCATAATTTTTATTCTAAAAAACAATATAAAATGACATTTGTTTTGTCAGGCTGAGCGCAGTCGAAGCCCTAATTAAATAAAAACGTCAATAGTAGTGTTTTTTTTTGTGTAGTGAAATGGAACAAAAAATATATCGAGAACCGTTTTTAATGAAATTTTTCTTGTTCTCAATACGAATCGCTCAAACTAACGAAAAATTCTCATCAAAAACTAATTTCACCCAACGGCTTAAAATAATACTTCCGTAACAGACAAAATCTGCACTATAAGCTCTTAGGTAAAATTATTAAAAAACGTCAATTCGAAATTTAATTTTTTACAAAAAAGAAATATAAAATAACTTTTTATATTTGTATTCAATTATAAATCAAATTGCTATTATTTCCTTTCCGTAGCTAAACCGTCCTTAACTTACGCAGTCGAGTGTCAAATGTTTGAAGAATACGTAAAAAGAAAAGCTGTTTGAGCGCAGCGAGTTCTTTTCTTTTAGTATTCGAAAACTAATTTGACCGACGAGGAAGTGTAGACTTGATTTTTTTGTTTCTTTTTTGATCAAGCAAAAAAGAAAATTAATAAATCCTAATTTTTACTTTTAATAAAAATGTCAATCATAGTATTTTTTTGTACAGTAAAATGAATTTAAAAAAGACTTTTCTGCCAAATTCAGGTATCGAGAAACCTTTAGGTTCAACGAAGTTAATTGTTTTTTTAAAGAAATTTTTCTTGTTCTCAATACGAATCGCTCGAACTAACGAAAAATTCTCATCAAAAATTAATTACACCAAACGAGTCTATATACTGGTTTTTCAATTTCTCCTTTTCATATATGCAAAATTTATTTGTCAGCGGTCATAATATGGTATCGCCTTTTTATTTATTGGTGTTTGCTTACGCAAACTTATTGTTAATGGCGATTTCATAATACAACTCTAATTTCAGCTGTCTTTTAAAAGGAATATTCTGGATTAGAAATTCTTTCTCCAACGCTTCCTCATAAACCGCTTCCAAAAACCCTGCACCTAACGAACGATGTACTTTCATACAAGCCCCAATAATTGTAAAACTTTCTTCCTTGAAAAGTATTTACTATCAGAATCCATTCGTACAATTCGCTTTAATTCGCTTTAATTCGCCTTAATTAGTTTTTAATTCGTATAAAATTCGAGTTAATTCGAATATTGCTTTTCGTAATAAGAAGCATAAGCCCCCGAAGTCACATTATCCAACCAGTTTTGATTCTCCAAATACCAATTGACCGTTCTTTCTAAGCCTTCTTCAAAAGTAACCGATGGTTTCCAACCTAATTCTTGATTAATCTTAGTCGCATCAATCGCGTAACGCAAATCATGTCCAGGACGGTCTTTGACATACGAAATCAATTGTGCTGAAGTTCCTGCTGCTCTTCCCAGTTTGGCATCCATGATTTTGCAAAGCAATTTGACCAAATCAATATTCTGCCATTCATTAAAACCGCCAATATTGTAGGTATCATGATTTTTACCTTTGTGAAAAACCAAATCAATCGCCACTGCATGATCTTCTACAAACAGCCAGTCACGGGTATATTTCCCATCGCCATAAACCGGTAAGGGTTTATTCTGAATAATATTATTAATAAACAACGGAATCAATTTCTCAGGAAAATGAAACGGACCGTAATTATTGGAACAATTGGTCAACACATACGGCAAACCATAAGTCTCCCCATACGCCCGGACAAAATGATCGGAACTGGCTTTCGAAGCCGAATAAGGGGAATTGGGATCATAAGCGGTTGTTTCGGTAAACAAGCCTTCGGCACCCAAACTGCCATACACCTCATCAGTACTGATATGATAAAAACGCTTGCCTTCATAATTCCCTTGCCAGATCGCCTTAGCCGCATTTAGTAAATTTACAGTTCCAATGACATTCGTTTTCACAAATGCTAACGGATCCGTAATTGAACGATCCACATGCGATTCGGCCGCCAAATGCAACACCCCGTCAAATTGATGCTCCGCAAACAAAGCATCTATAAATGGAGCATCTACAATATCGCCCTTGATAAAAGTATAATTAGGGGCATTCTCAATATCGGCAATATTCTCTAAATTTCCCGCATACGTTAAAGCATCCAGATTAAAAATCTGATACTCCGGATACTGATTAACAAAACGTCTCACCACATGTGAACCGATAAACCCGGCACCGCCGGTAATTAATATTTTTTTCATTTTATTTCTAATTTCACGAATTAATCCGAATTTTATACGAATTAATTCGAATTTTTCAAATTAATTATTCTTTTATAAGTTAATGAAGGCATGCCAAAATTAATCAACATACCTAATTCCATATTGGTACATTTTAAATAATTTTTCAATTGTGCATAAAATGTATCCGGTATATAGCTCACCGCTTTTATTTCTAAAATAATACTCTCATAACAAACAAAATCGGCTCGATAGTACTTATTCAATTTCTGATTATCATAATATAATTCTAATTTCAGCTGTCTTTTAAAAGGGATATTTTGGATTAGAAATTCTTTCTCCAACGCTTCCTCATAAACTGCTTCCAAGAATCCCGCACCTAACGAACGATGCACTTTCATACAGGCTCCAATAATTGTAAAGCTTTCTTCCTTAAAAAGTATTTTGCTATCAGAATCCATTCGTACAATTCGCTTTAATTCGTTTCAATTCGCTTTAATTCGCTTTAATTCGTTTCAATTCGTAATAACTCCATACACTTCCTCAAACTATCCTTATAATCCGGTACCACTACCCCAAAAGTATTCTTAATCTTTGTTTTATCCAACAAAGAATATTGCGGACGCTTCGCCGGGGTTGGATACGCCGAAGAAGGAATTCCGTTAATCTGACAATCAAAACCTCCAATTTCCTGAATCGCTTTCGCAAACTCATACCAACTGATTTCCCCTTCATTAGAAAAATTATAAATCCCGGCTTGCCAGCTCTCATGTGTCAATATCGTCATAATGGCCTGCGCCAAATCAGCTGCATAGGTTGGACTTCCAATTTGATCATTCACCACATTCAGACTATCCCTTTCCTGCATCAATCGGGACATGGTTTTAACAAAATTATTCCCAAAACTGGAATACACCCACGAAGTCCTGATGATAATAGCATTTGGATTTTCCCTTAAACAAGCTTGTTCTCCAGCCAATTTAGTTACCCCATATACATTAATGGGATTGGGTTGCGCTGTTTCAGTCAAGGCGGTCGATGCCGTCCCGTCAAAAACATAATCTGTCGAAACATGGATCAATTGACAATCATTAGCATAACTCCATTGAGCCAATATAGCCACTGACTTATGGTTCAACACATCCGATAACTCCAACTCCGATTCGGCCTTATCCACCGCGGTATGTGCCGCACAGTTGATAATGATGTTGGGATTAAGTTTAGCTAATTCCGTTTCTAATTTTTCTAAATCACACAAATCCAATTCCTGATAATCGGTAAAAATCCATTCAAATTGGGTATACCCTTTTGATAAAACCCGCAATTCCGAACCTAACTGTCCGTTTCCTCCTGTAATGAGTATTTTTTTCATTTATTTCTTGTCTAACGAATTTCGCGAATTAAAACGAATTAATCCAAATTATAAACTTTCTTTAAGCATTCATAACTCATCCCAATAGCTATCGGGACTCACAACATTTTTGTCACCTCGAGCGGAGTCAAGAGGCACAACTGAAAACTGATAACTCATAACCGATAACCCACAACTAAAACTCCCTGCACTATATACACCCATTCGACAAACTACTCTTGGCATTTATCCTTGGCATTCAAAATCTTTTTGGCATTCAATTCTGAAACCACCTTCTTTCCTGTTTTCGATTCCAATTCCTGTAAAGCAACTTTGGCTACATTACCTCCTTGCTGGGCAACTTGCTTACTTTCTTCAAAACTTTCGGGATTCACAGCCTGAGAAATATCTTTGGTAGAAGCTTCTGCAAGCATATTCAAAATCAGTTCTGTATTCGTTCACCCCGTTTGATAATTCTTTAATCGCTCTTTTATATATCTTTTGCCCCATGATGTTTTTAGATATTTTTCTCTATGTGTTGCATCTTGCTGATTTAGACACCCTTCAAAATAAACCAATTTTAGCGGCATTCTATTTTTTGTAGAATTCACCTTACCCGAATTATGCTGACAAAGTCTCTCTTCTAAATCGCTTGTATACCCCGTATAAAACATCCCATCTTTCTCCGATTGTAAAATATAAATATAAAAGTACATCTTTAAAATTTTAAGTCCATAAATATCTAACGGGGTCAATGTTATCCCTAAGATTTTCTTTCTTCAACCCTTTCAAAACCTTATATTCTTTGGTCGTTTTACCCGACCAGGCTTTAGAGATAATATCCGTCAGTGTTGCAAATTGCATGCCTTCTTTCAATCCTTTACTTTTCCATTCATCGGTTAACTCTTTTCGAACCTCAATACTTTTTAGCCGCTGATTAATCCAATTTTGAGAATAGCCCAATTGTAAATACTGCTCCAACGCTCTATCGATAGTCAGCTCGGGGTCTTGTATTTCATCAAGACGTTCCGAAGCTATTTGTGCCAACCAAAGTTTAAAAGGCTCTGCTTTAGGCGATGGAATGGATTGTATTAACCTAAAAAGTTGCTCTGTATCAGCAACATCCGTTTTATAATATTTCCCATCACTGGACTCCATTTTCAGTTGTACGATATTCTCGTACAACTGACTTCCCTCCTTAGAAAGCTTCTTTTTAAGATCCGACCAATATCGCTTAGGAATTGTACTTCCCGTTAATACTTCTATCACATCTATTATGGAAAAATACCATTTCTCTTGGTTAGCATCCCAGAGGGTGCGTATCTTTTTATCTTCAAATAACTGTAAAGCCTGATGTTGTGTCATAATCGAATTTTTAAAAAATTTTTAAGGAAGACGTTCCTTATTTAACTACAAATTATATTCGAGTTACGAGATATATAGATAAAAGCAAAACTCACAACCCTCCGTCATCCTGAGCCTGTCGAAGGACACAACCGAGAACAGACAACTCACAACTCACAACAGACAACAGACAACAGACAACCCACTACTCTCCCCACCTACATCCTATAAGCGTTGTCGTATTCCACTTATTCGGCAAAACCTTCAATGTATTGTAAATCCGACTACTAAACTTAATATGTATAAAAGCGAGCCATAAATCTTTGTTTTCCAACGGAGCTAGTTCAAAAGGCAACTGGCAAACACCAGCCTTCTTTTCCAATACAATTTCATTACTGTAAACCGTTTCAAAACTATCAGCAACACAATTCCAATTCGAAATCGCAATTTGAAGATGCACCTGTGTTGCACTGTCAGGCCAATCAATATGTTGCAACGGATGAATCGTTTTAATACTAATCGCTCTCTTGTCCCAGTTAAAAGCAATCTTCTTTTTTAAAACTTTGGCAAGTGGTCTTCCCTTATTACCTTCAAAACCGATTAAAAACCCTAAAGCTGCTGCCGACTGTAATCCCGTATGCAATTGCCTTTGTCCGCGCTCATGCTCCAGATCCTCTTTAATAATGGCATGCAACAATTGGTTGGTTCTTCCGGCTATCGATCCATCTTTCGCATGATCATAAAACGGTTTAACCAAACGTCTGAAAACGGCTCCCTTTTTAGCACAAAGACCAAAATCTTTGCCGTGCTCTTTTACCGGAGTAAAAATAGGATTATCCCTAAAACTCTTTTTGGTATTACCTGTTTTACCTCTCTCCCGGACAATATTCCCATCAGGGGTAATATAAAAATTCAAATCATCAAGTGTCCCAACAATTGGAACAGGACCAAATGCTTTTGCCATATCTTTTTCTTATAAAAGTACAAATTAAAGCATTTGCTTTTAACAAGATTTTAAATACATTTTAGTGCGTTTTGACGCATTTTGATGCCTTCTTACAAAATTTTAACAAAAACCATGTCTTCCAAAAACCGATTCACAACCCACAACCCACAACCCACAACTCCACACCGTCATCCTGAGCCTGTCGAAGGACACAACCCACAACTCCACACCGTCATCCTGAGCCTGTCGAAGGACACAACCGACAACCGACAACATCTAATGCTAATTCTCGATTTAGATTAGATAAATTCGTGATAATTCGTGATAATTCGTGATAATTCGTGATAATTCGTGACAATTCGTAACAATTCGCATTTTAAAACTCCCAATCAATTTGATTAAAACCCGGCAATACCAAACCCTTATCCGAAACAATAACTTCCTCCGGACTCACCCGCCAGTCAATCGCTAAAGTAGGATCATCATACCGAATCCCTCTTTCGCTTTCCTTATGATAGACCTGATCTAATTTACACATTACAGAGGCCGTTCTTTTAAAACTCAAAACCTACAACTGGAAACTCCTAGCCCCGCCCTTAAATAAAAAGTATAAAAAAACAACGAAAAAGTAAAGTGGCAGCAGTCCGCAAGTTGAGGACGAAGGACGAACGGCTCGGGCTGTGGAACGGTACTTTGAGGTAGTTTTTAAGCTTTTTATTTGCAGACTTGATTTTTTTGTTTCTTTTTTGATCAAGCAAAAAAGAAAAGATTGTTCTTCAGCAATACAATATATAATACCAATAAAAGTACAACTAACCCATGAATATTTTTTGATTTCTTTTTTGATCAAGATAAAAGAAAATTTTAAAACTAAAACTCCCAATCAATTTGATTAAAACCCGGCAATACCAAATCCTTATCCGAAACAATAATTTTATCTGGATCCAACTGCCAATCAATAGCAAGAGTAGGATCATCATACCGAATCCCTCTTTCACTTTCTTTATGGTACAATTGATCTACTTTGTATAGAACCGAAGCCGTTTCACTCAAAACCGAAAAACCATGGGCAAAACCATGAGGAACCATCAATTGCTTTTTATTTTCGGCACTCAACACCACACTTACATGTTGTCCATACGTTGGCGACTTTTTACGTAAATCCACCGCCACATCCAGAATTTCTCCCTCGAGTACACGAACCAATTTAGCCTGTGCAAAAGGATTAATCTGTAAATGCAAACCACGGATTACCCCTCTTTTAGAAAAAGACTGATTGTCTTGTATGAATTGATAATGGATACCATTTTCATGGAATTTTGCCTGATGGTAAGCCTCAAAAAAATACCCCCGTGAATCCTCAAATACGGTGGACTTGATGATTACCAAATCTTCTATTGCTGTTTTTTCAATGGTCATATTTTAATTTTATATTTTCTTTTCTAAATATCTATTTTTCTTTCTCATCCTAATAATTCGGTATCGCACTGGAACTTAAACAATTTCAAACTTATAAGTATTACAATCCTCAAAAGTTGAAACTTTTAAGGATTTACATAATTGTAGCCTCAAAAAAATACCCACGCGAATCCTCAAATACGGTGGGGTTGATGATGACCAAATCTTCAATTATTGTTTTTTCAATGGTCATTTTTTTATTTTAAATGATTCAAATGTTTGTAACAATCCTGCTGTAGCAGTTACAGGCAAAGGTTTTCCTATAGCAGTTACTATCTTTTGGTTACTTACCACGTAATTTTCGGTTAGTTTTTGCAGGCGTTCCGAATTAAGAGGTAAATGCAGATAATCTCCAAATTTCGCAATGCTCCTAATCCAAGAAGAAGGAATATTTAAAATGGTTGATTTTTTCTCTAAACTTGTTCCAAGTAATTGAATTAATTCATTTGTAGATAAGGATTGATCATCAGCCACCTGATAAACACCGGAAGGAATCGTTTCATTATCCAATAATTCTTTGATTACAAAACAAAGGTTATCGATACTCAAAAAGGATCTTTGATTTTCAAAAGCGCCCAAAGGCCACGGCAAACCCTTAGCAACCAATTGGTACAACAAATTGAGATTGCCTTTATTTCCTGGGCCATGGATCATACAAGGTCTTAGGATATAAACTCGTTTACCCTCTGTCAATTCTTTTCCTAATATGTATTCTTCTGCTTGTTGCTTAGCTATACCATAGTGTGTCTTGGGGTCTGGAATCCTATCTTCGGTTAAAATCTCATCAACTTTATCTGCAGCTGCTTTTACCGTACTCATAAAAACAAAAACCTTCGCATCTGACTTTAAAAAAGCATTAAACAATTGCTTGGTTAACTCAAAATTGGCTTCGTAATAATGTTGGGGTTGTGAAACTTTCTTTAAATCGTGGGCTTTGCCTGCTAAGTGAATTAAAACATCTGCATCAATTTCAAATTGCTGATTAGATACGTAACGAACACTCATAGATTCTATATCGTTTGAAATCTTCAAATAATTTTGAAGATTCTTGCCTACAAATCCTGTAACTCCTGTAACTATAATTTTATTCAAAATTTAAGAACTATATATATTATAATAATCTTCAGCCATTTTTTGTCGAGTAAATAACTTTACTCTCTCTAAAGCATTTGACGAAAACGATTCGTACAATTCTTTATTATGTATTATTTTTTCAATAGCAGCTCTTAATACTTCACTATTTTTCGGTTCAACAGTAATACCCGAATAATCATTCAAAGACACAAAAGGAACTCCTGATTCTAAATTGGTATTTATAACTGGTAGTGCATTAGCCATAGCCTCTAATTGAACAACTCCAAAAGCTTCTGCCTCATTAATTGAAGGTAGCACAAATAAATCGGCATTCTTGTAAAATTCTGCTAATTGTCTATCATCAGCATTTGAAACAAAAGTTACCTTATCCCCAATATATAGCTCTTCTACTAATGATTTTAGATTTTGAAGTTCCTCCCCATTTCCAACTATTTTCAACTTAACCTCTAAATTTTCGACAGCTTTTATTAAATATTCCACTCCCTTATATTTTCGAAGTTTCCCGACAAAAAGTAATTCAAAACATCTATCTAACGGATATTTTTTGGGAGTAATGGATGAATATTTAGGATCAAAACTTAGAGGGATTGTTTTAACCTTATCGCTATACTTTTGAAGTATACCTGATGCCTCAAAAAGTTGTGGCGAAGTTACAATTATAGCGTCTGCTCTATCAAGAAGTTTTTCAATCATAGGATTATATACCCGCTCAATCCAACTCCATCTTGAATTTTTTATATTCGCATGCCATGTAATGATAAATTTTTTATTAGACATTTGCTTTAAATATCGCAACAAAGTAAATTCCATTGTTGGAAAAGGATAATGATGATGAATAACATCATTATCCTTTATAATCCTTTTTAATGATGGATATCTTAAATTTAAAGGTTGACTCTTTAAATGGGCAGGCGTAATTTCTTTTATAATTGTTTCCCTATGTTTTTCTTTAATAGACTTGACAAAATTTGGTCTGTGACTATTAGAATAGACTGTAAAACTTATATCTACAGAGTGCTCAACAACACCTTCAACTATGTTTTTCACTACCGTTTCCATACCACCTTGACATGGATCGTAATATTTTACCAACTGAAGTATTTTCATTATATATAATATCCGTAAATTTTATTGTTTTTCCATTTTAGTGTTCCTTAAGACATTAATTGTTCTAGTTTATCACTAAATATACTAGAACTGAATTGATGACTACTACATATTGCATTCATAGAAAACAATTCATATTGCTCTTGATCTTCAATTAATTCTGTTATTTTTTGAGCAATATTTTCAGGGTCTTTTATTGGAACATGAAATCCATTAAATCCATCTTCGATGAGTTCTGCTTGACCACCAATATTGGTTGTAATCACAGGCACACCACATGATAATGCCTCTAATATAACCATTCCAAATGATTCCTCAATTATAGAAGGAAAACACAAAACATGTACTGATTGTGAAATTTCTTTAATTACATCCTCACAAAATCCTTTAAAAATTATATTTTCTGAACTATATTTTCCAAGTTTTTCTTTATCGGGACCTTCTCCAAATACCCAATACTCAACTTCAGTAGTATTCTTAAGATACTCAAAACTTTTAATGAAATAGATTATCCCTTTAATACTAATTAATGTTGAAAAAGTGGCCACAATAACTTTTTTTTCTATTTTTTTAGGGAGCATAGTTTTTTCAATGATAACAATTGGATTATGAATTTTAACTACGTTTAGCAAACCAATATTATTTTTAACCGTATCTGATACTGCTATTACATTTTTTGCCGATCTCAAAATTCTTATATAAAAAAACCTGACAATGGAATTGTTTTCTACAAGATGTGCGTGATAGACAAAGGAATTCCCGTAAAGTAATTTCACTAAATAAGCATACACCAACATTTTTTTTGTTGTGGCAAAAAGCAGAACGTCTCTTTTTCCCTTAACGACAACATCTAGTTTTTTAAGGTTAAATATTGTAAAAACTGGAAGTGTAATTAATTCTATAAATTTAATTATCAAGCTAATTATTCCTGGCTTCATCATACCAAAACTCTCTAATTTATAGGCTGATTCCACTAAACAAATTGCTTTCTTATAAAATATTGAAGTGGTATTTGTGTCAAATAAAATCAATTTATTATTTTTAGCTAATATTTTTAAAACTAATAAACTAATACGCTGTCCTCCACCAAACTTTGACTTAGAAGAATCTTCAAGTAATACTATTTCTCTGTTCATTATTTTTAGAATTATTATAGTAAAATAGTAAGCATATTATATTTGTAAAATAGTAAACATTAATTATCGCATAGTGCAACATCATATAAAACAAAACAATTAGAACAAGTATATTGAGTTTATCAATCTTCTTAACTATTGAAAAAGCAAATAAAAAAGAATAAATAATAAAAAAAACAATTCCTATTTGAGAAATAATTCTAATTAAGAAACTCTCACCCGTAAATCCATATCCCATAAAATCAGCATTATTTACAAATCCCACACCAAATAATATCGATGATATCGGTAATCTAAATAAAGTATTAACTTCAATAACCATAGCACTCGCACTCCCATGATCCGATTGACTGAAGAGCCACAAACTAAAGGAAACAACAATCAATATAAGTAAAGACACCAATAAAAACCAGAATTGTTTGATTGAAATTCTTTCTCTAAAAAAATTAACATTTAAAATATAAACAAGTAAAACAGAAGTAATCAAAGCTGTTTTACCACCTGTTAAAAGTGAGGATATTATGAATAACAAATACCACAGATTAGACCTGACAGTTTTATCAAAATCTCTCCTATAGACATATTCTATTATAATAGCAATTGGAAAGATAAATGCAGACTTTTGCGGTTGTAGCCACAACCCAAATGGCCTAATAAAAGGGATTAAGAATTCTCCTTGTGGAAGAAAATAGACAGAAGATTCGTCTGTCTTAAAAAAAGCATATATGGCGCTACCAAATATAGTGTTTTGAACACCTCCAGGGTCAATTAAATTGATATAAATAACCTCATATAAATTATAAATCATATATATCCGACAACATATCAATATTAATCGAAAAACTTTCTTATAATCGGGTCTCAGAAAATAATATGGTAAAACCATAAAAGGAATAAACAAAAACCTATATGATTCTTTAGCAAAACTATCTAATTCATTTTTAGGCAATAAATATCCGTAAACAATTAATATAAATGAAAACAAGCAAAGAAAAAAGCACGAAAAAAAATCTTCTTTAACTAATGTTTTTTTTAAAAAACCTCTCAAAATTACAAGTAAAACAAAAGCTTCTGTTAAGAAAAAAGTAGGAAGAAAATAGTAATTAATTATAGATGAGAAAAAAAATAGTAAACCAAAGATATTTATCCATCTCGTATCACTATTAGAGCCAAGGTAATCATTCATGTTTGAAACAACTATTTTGTGGAAAATAAAAAGGTTTTGCGTTACTAATACTCAGACTCTAGATAAACACGGGTATTGTTAATTTAAATAAATTATAAATTCACTTTATCAAAAAAACTAATTAAATCTATAATTATTGTTTCTGACTAAATTTGTAATTTTTGTGTAATTTTGAAAACCTACTACGATACCTAATAACAAAAAAATAAGTTTCAAAGAAACACAGAGATTCTTAAAAACAAGAACAAATGTGTCAAATCTTCTGTTCTCTTTCAAATAACCTAATGCTTTTGAATTGACTGCTCTTACGTAAATCCAATCTAATTCATTTTTGTAGTCGGCTACTTTATCTTTTAGCAATTCTTTTAAACTTTCATTAAGCAACAAAAACTCATCTGCCCATTTTGATAAATTTTTATTAGTTAAACTTTCTGAATGAATCCTATACATCATCAATGATTCTGGCAAATAAAGCACATTAGAATAATATGCAACATTCAGAAAAAAATCATAATCTTCTACAAGAGAATAACGACTATCAAAAGATATTTTATATTTGTCTATGATAGATTTACGGATAATTGCTGCTGACATCCCGACTCTATAGTTTTTTATAAGATAACCGAAAGATTCTTTTCCCTTCTCTTTTTTGGGATTGGAGACAAAGCTACCTCCCTCCCAAAAACTAATATAATTACAATGAACTAGCCCAATGGATAAATCTCTTTCCAATACCTCTACCTGCATCTCTAACTTATTGGTCAACCAAACATCATCAACATCAAGAAATGCGATATATAATCCAGAAGCCTTTTTAATAGCTAGATTACGTGCTTCGCCTAAACTTGTGAATTTCTCTGCCTTACAATATTTTATTCGACTATCTTTGAATGACTTAACAATCTCCTCACTTGCATCTATTGAGCCATTATCCCAAAAAACAACTTCCCAATTAGTATATTTCTGATTAATTACACTTAAGATAGCTTCCTGTAAATATTTTTCACCATTATAGCAATTCATAATTATAGAAACCAAAGGAATTTCTCGTTCGAAATTCATAAATAAAGTTTCTGATTTAGTTTGAGATTTTTCGTAATCGAACATTCTTATACTATTTTTGATAGCAACTTATTACATATATAGATAATATCCTTTTCTTCTAAATCAGGATGCAAAGGAAGACTTAAGAGCTGATCGTATATTTTCTCTGTGTTGAGAAGTGTGTCGTTATCTTGGTTATCTTTATAATAGTTTAATAAATGACTCGGTTTATAATGAACCCCAGTCTGAATTTCACTATCTAATAAAAATTCACGAAGCGATAAAATATCATTATTAGTAATCCGAATAACAAAAATATGAGGAACCACAAGATCATAATCACAATCAACTAGCCTAATATTTTTATGATCACATAAATGACTGACATATATTTTAGCTAACAACTGCCTTTTATTTTTAAAATAATCAAATTTTCCAAATTGTACAATTCCAATGGCAGCCATAATATTACTCATGTGATACCTCCATCCTTGTTCAATAACATCAAAATCCCAACTTCGCTCACTATTATATCTTTTCTCAGTATCTTTGAGAACGCCAAGTAGTCTTGCATCTTGAACCTTTTTTATTACCTCTTCATCTGACGAAATTAAAATCCCTCCTTCTCCAGAAGTTACATTCTTTATTCCATCAAGACTAATACAACATATATCACCAAAGCTTCCTATTTTTTTACCGTTATATACTGTTCCAAAAGCATGGGATGCATCTTCAATTACCCTTAAATTATTAGCCATTGCAAACTTATAAATTTCATCCAAGTCACCTACATTACCACCGTAATGAACTGGCATAATTGCTTTAGTTTTTGATGTTAATTTTTGTTTTGCGTCAACTAAGTCTATCGTAAGAGTTTTTTCATCAACTTCACAAGCGATAGGCGTTGCCCCAGTCGCAGAAATTGACTGAAAAGAGGCAACATAGGTCAATGATTGAACTAAAACTTCATCTCCAGATTTAAGACCTATGGCCTGCAACCCTAGATGAAGTGCTGCTGTCCCTGTATTTACACAAACTACATCTCTCCCAAAATAATTTTTTAATTTTTCTTCAAGAATTCTAACATCTTGCCCCATACCTAAGTATTCACGGCGTAAAACATCTGTCACTGCATCAATCTCTTCTTGCCCTATAATTGATTTGGATAATTTGATCATAATATATATTTAATGAGTTGTTTCCCAAGGGGCTTTACCTGAATTCCATAATTCTTCAAGAATTTGCTTCTCTCTAACCGTATCCATCGATTGCCAAAATCCATCGTGAGAAAATGCTTTTAGCTGCTGATTAGCAACCAATTGTTCTAGTGGTTGTCGCTCAAAGATAGTTGAATCATCTTCTATATAATCAAAAACCTCAGGTTCAAATACAAAAAAACCACCATTAATTTTACCCTGATCTAATTGAGGCTTTTCTTTAAACGATTCTACAATTGCATCTGAATCTAAAATTAATTCCCCAAATCTTGCTGTTGGATGAACCGCTGTTAAGGTTGCTAATTTACCATGACTCTTGTGAAAACTGACTAATTCATCAATATTAACATTTGACAATCCATCACCATAGGTCACCATAAATGACTCATTACCAATAATATTTTTAAGCCTTTTTATTCTCCCCCCCGTCATTGTATTTAAACCTGTATCTACAAGGGTAACTTTCCAATTTCTATCATTTTTATTGATAAACTTAATATTTCCTGTCGCTAAATCAACTTCAAAATCACTATTCAAAGTGTTATAGTGCAGAAAATATTCTTTTATCAAATTTGCTTTATACCCTAAAGCAATTACAAAATCATCATACCCAAATTTGGAATACCAATTCATTATGTGCCACAATATAGGAAACTCACCTATTTCAACCATAGGTTTAGGTATTTTCGATGTATACTCTGCTATTCTGGTTCCGAAACCACCTGCTAAAATTATTATTTTCATTCTTTTTATTTTTTAATTCCAATCATAAATGATATTACTATTTTCTTGCGAAACATTTTCCTGTTCCTTAGGATCATGCTCAATATTTGCAACATTCAATAACAAATTGAGTCCATCAGACATCCCTTTAAATCCCATCCAAATACCAGGAGGGATAGTCAATCTCTTGTAATTATCTGTGGAAAGAGTTAACTCAATAAAATTTTGATAAGTTTCTGAGTCTTGTCGATCATCATACAAAACAAATTTTACAACTCCAACTGGAACTGTTAAATTTAATGTCATTTCATGATGTCTCTTCCAAGCTTTAATTTCTCCTCCAATAATAGTTGAAAAATAAGCTTCTCCAAAACCAACATAACCAGGGTCTGAAACTTTCATTGAATGAAAAATATTACCTTTTTCGTTGTGAATTATTTTCAAATCTGTAACTATGAGTCCTTTTATCATATTGTTGTCCATCTTATTTCTTTACTGATCGCATTTTGTTCATAATTTTCAATTTGGCACATTGTAAAATCAAACATATTAGTGTCTTTTTTATAGAATTCATAATACCAATTTCCAGTATAATCAATAAGTTGTTCATAGTTAAGAGTAGGCTCCCACTTCAAATCAAAAAAAGCCTTCTCGCAGTTTAACTTTAACAAACCTGCTTCATGAAATTTAATTTCATCAACAACTCTATATGCATCATTTGAATCCTTATAGTCCCAACATTTACTAAGATCTACCAATAGACGTTCTACTGGATAATTTTTAACAGAATTAGGTCCGAAATTAAAACTTTCTCCACTTAACTGAGGATTTTCAGCCAAATCAAATGCAAGGTTAAGGTAGCCACTCAAAGGTTCTAATACATGCTGCCATGGTCGAGTCGCTTTTGGACTTCTGATTTCTACAATCTTATCTTCAGACCAAGATCGCATACAATCAGGAACAATTCTATCTAATGCCCAATCTCCTCCTCCAATTACATTACCTGCACGAGCTGATACTACACGTACTTTAGAATTTTGCTTTTTAAAAAAAGACTGATAATAGGATTGAAATATTATTTCTGCGGCACCTTTTGAAGCACTATATATATCTTTCCCCCCCAACATATCAGTTTCTTTATACCCCCAAATCCATTCAACATTTTCGTAACACTTGTCACTCGTTATTATAACCGCCACACACGGATGATCCGAATTCCTTAAGGCTTCCATAACATTTGCAGTACCCATAACATTTGTTGAAATGGTTTCAATAGGATTAGCATAAGAGCTCGATACAATTGCCTGAGCAGCAAGATGAAAAACAAAATCTGGTTCAAATTCAGTATATAGCTTACGAAAGACATTTATATCCCTTATATCTCCAAAATTATGTCCCATTTTTTCATCCAAATGTAACTCTTCAAACATAGAAGGACTGCTTGGAATATCTTTAGAAAGCCCTACTACATTTGCTCCTAATTTGATCATCCAAGATGACAGCCAACTCCCTTTAAACCCTGTGTGTCCAGTAATTAACACTTTTTTACCTTGATAACTATTATTAAACATATTATTATTGATATTTATTAATTATTTTTTTTAACTCCATTATTAATTCTTCATAATGTTCGATAAAAAAACAAGGCAAATTTACAATTGTTTTGCCCATTTCCTCAGCTATTGGACATGTTCCTTTTAAATATCCGAATTCGGACAAATTGTTTTTTGTTGCTATAATTGGCTCTTTAAACCAAAACCAACTAGTATCCAAAAAAGAATCCAATTCTTTAATGAGTTCTTCATTATGACATTGAAAAACAAAACGTAAAGGTATAACTGAATTGTACGAATCAAAATAACATTTTGGCACTTTAAACAAACTAGGTTTATTAGCAAAAAGAGAAAAAAATCCTTCTAAAATATCCTTTCGTTCAGCTGACTCCACATCCCATCTCTTAAGCTCCTGAATTCCAAGAAAACAAAGGAAATGAGGCATTTTAGCAGGATAAGGATATAATCCATCATTAATCGTATTAGGACTTGAATCGTTTTCTAAAAATATTGTTTTATGCTTTTTAATTAATTTACTAAAAACATAATTTATAGTTTGTAAAGTTTTATATAAGGCATATTTATTAGGGGTACAATATTTAGATTCTAAAACAATTTGCTTAAATATATTCTGCTGATGAGAGGGTAATAATTCTGGAAAGTCATCATATCTTCTTTTAGCGACAGTAAAGATTTCTTTTCTGTTTGTATATAAAAAACCACCTATTAGGGTATTAACAGGCTTAGAATGATCGGTTGAAAACAAAGCTGCGTCTCCCCAATTACCAAGTTTCACTCCTTTATATTCGGAACCAAAGGATAAAGCGCAATCCTCAATCAAATAACAATTGTTTTCTTTAGCTATTTTCTGAATTTCATCAATCTTACAAGGAATTCCAAATGTATGCTGAGCAACAATTAATCTTGTTTTGTTTGTAATTGCATCTTTAATAGATAATGGATTACTTCCATAAGTACCAGGGTCTATATCTGCAAACACAGGTTTAGCTCCAATCTTAAGAACTGCATTCACCATAACAGAACATGTGAAACCTGTTAAGATTACCTCATCATCCTTACTAATATTCAAACATTGCATCAACAAATAAAAAGCCATTCTTCCTGATGCCATGGGCATTCCATAACCATCACCTAAAAAACTTAAAAACAAATTTGTGTATTTATCTCTCACTTTTTCGCCTCCACTGGAGATAAGATTTTCTAAATCATCTATAGATTTTCTATTTAAATAGTTATGTCCTTTTATAAAACCCCAATATCTATTCTTAAAAACCAACGAAAGATTCATTCTTATTTATTTAGCAATTGATAATATTTCTTAGCCATCACATCAGCCGTAAATAGATTCATAAATCTATTGTAACCTGCAATACCTTGTTGTTCTCGCAAAACTTTGTCTTCCAACAATTCTACAATTTTATCGGAATAATTATCAATATCTCCATAATTAAATAAATACCCTCCTTCTCCATCTTTTATGACTTCTTTTAAACCGCCTGTATTTGTACTTACAACAGGGATTTTATATTTCATTGCCTCAATAGCTGTTAATCCAAAAGATTCGAATTCTTTTGAAGAAATTAAAAGAATGTCCGAACCCCTCAAAATATCTATTACATCCTCACGATAATTAAAAAGAAAAACTTTAGCAGAAAGTCCTCTTTCTTTAATATAAGACTGGATTTTCTCAACATCGTCTTTGGTTCCGTAACCACTACAAATTAGATAAGCATTAGAATCATAACTAACGACTTTTTCAAAAACATTTATTAAAAATTTATGCCCTTTCCTTTCTTCATAAGTAGCAAGCAATAAACAAATCTTTGAATCTGGACTTAAATTTAATTCATTCCTAATATCTTTGACTTTATCATCTTTAAGTTGAGTATCTATTCCATTATAAATAAAACTAATTCCTTCATGATTTTTTATTTTATCACGTGTTTGCATAGACAAAGAACAAGTTTGAGATACTGTAACAAAATGGCTAGTACCTTTTTGAACTAGATAATCTATACCATTCTCAATATATTTCATTATAGGCCTAGGAGCGGTTGCAAAATTATGAAAATTATGAATTGATTTACTTTTGGTGAAAATTCCCCAACAGATGGTGGCGGCTCTACATGAAAAACCGGCAGGATATCCTCCATTAACAACAATTAATTGATCAAACTTTCCATTACCAATAATGCTTTTTAAATTGAATATATTAGTTAAAAATATAAAATACTTGGACAAGAAAAAAAAAGTTTTTGTAACAACATTAGGTCTATACCTTTTATTAAAGTTAGTCTCAAAATCATTACTCATAAGAACACTATGCCTTTTTACAGAAACATCCGGACGATTAACCCTTTTCCTAATCACCTCTAGTCCAGGATGAGATTCATTACAAATTAAAGTTATTTGATCATTATCATCCGGCCAATGATTAATCAAATTGATAATAAAAGTATCAAGTCCTCCGGTAAAATAACTTTCGGTAAAAAGACAAATTCTCATAACTATTGAAAAATATTTATTTAATTAAAAAAGTGCGAACTTTTGAAAACATTAATTGCGCATATGTTCGTACTATTTTTGATGTAAAAGTATATATTAATGTCGGCAGCACACACCCAATTGTTATTGCTCCTAATACCAATAATAAATTGACTATACTTTTTGAAACAGGCAGAAATTGTTTAATATATTCCAAATAAAGAAACAACACACCTAAAGGTATACAAACCGGCCATAATATTTTTACGAAAAAATCTACCAAAGAAAAACGCATAAATCGTATAAAAAAAACTGTATAAAAAAGACCCGATATAATAAAGACCACTGTTTTTGCTATTGCCAATGATTGAAACCCATAATTATGTAACAAGAAATAAACTACTCCCCAATACAAAAAAGGATTAAGAAAACTAAAAAGAACAATTAGCTTGTTTTTTTCCATCGATACAATTAAGTCTGCTGTAGGATAAGAAATAACAGCCAGAATATTACAATAGAGTAAAATTTGCGCCACACCAATTGCCCCAACATATTTATCCCCTACCCACGAAAAAACAAAGTTTTCCATTAAAAAACTAATTGAGATAATTGGAAAAACTGATAATGGCAGAAGAACAACGACAAGTGCCAAATAAAACGTTCTTAATCCCTCATTATCCTTAACACCAATAAAATGATTAAACCTCGCCAGAAAAGGAGTATAAAACGACCCTAATATACTTCTAAAAAAATTCAATACTGTCAAGCCCAAACCATAAAGTGCTATTTCTTTAACACCAAAAGTCTTTGAAATAAAAATAGCATCAAATTCATAAAACAACAAAAAACTCAACGTAGCAAAAAACTGCACGAATGCTAATCTGTAGGTTTGATTAAATATTATTCGATTAAAACGAAATGACTTTAATAAAAATAATAAATTATATCTCGGATATTTTCTTTTAAAAATTATTATTGAAACTACCGCAGCCAATAGGTTCATAAGTTGAAAAAAAGTAAAATATCCAACAATATCATAAACCCCATTAGAAAAGAAAATAAAAACAGACCCTATTTTTATAATATTGAAAAATATCGAAATATATTGATTTATATAGGTTGAAACTCTTATCACATAAACAATCTGTACAAACTTTTGCAAAATAACAATTGGAGCTGAAAACGACAAAATCAATAACAAATTATGTGCAATCGGTACGTTTTCAACTTTTAATTTAGTTATCAACATTTCAGGATAAAATGAAATAACAAATAATAAAAAACCTAAAATAAGTACAAAAAAAGAAAGAATGAATAACGAGAAACCGGTTATCAAAATTTCTTTTTTCAATAATCTTTGAGCATAATATTCACTTCCATACTTAATTCCTGAGCTCACAAAACCGATTTCACAATAAGCAAAGTAAATATAAATCGATACAATGAGTGAGTAAATTCCGTAAACCTCAATGTCCTTTGATAAATAGGGAACAACAATAAATAATGCTATCAGGTTCAAAACTATAGATAGTCCTTGACTTATATATATTTTTAAATAATTTAAAGTAAATTTTTTATCCATTAATTAAAAAGTTAGCAAATATTTCTTGTGATTTTTTATTACTAGAATCCTCTGTCGCAAGATACTTCCCAACAAAATCATTATATTTATCATTATCAACTTCATTAACATTATATACATTTTCAACATTACCTATATCAAACAAAGTACAAGACAGCAATTCCGAAAGCCGAACCGCATACTGTCCATAATTAAGTTTAGCATAATTTTTAATAATATCTTGTGTATAAAAAAACAATATTGGTTTTTTAAAAAGAATTGGATATGAAATAGACGTACTAGCAATTGCGATTGCAAACTCCGCATCTTTGACCAATTCTCCTGTTTTAAATTTTATAAAAGTACGGCCATTGAATGTTTCTTCAGAATAATTACTAGAAGGATGTGCGGCTATGACCACTTTTAATCCGTATTTTTTTTCTATACAATTAAAAAAATTATTAATCAATGAAAAGTAAATAACTGGGTCAATTCTTTTTATTTTTAATAAACCTAAATCTGGATGCAATGCAGCATTGTCGTCTAAAAACACACAATATTTATATTCAAAAAGGCGTTCGGAATTATTTTGTTGAATAACTTTAACACAATCAAAATCAAACAAATTCAAAGGAATTGTTTTTGAATCCTTATACATATCCGCAGCAACATTACCCGCTGTAAAAACTACATCATATTTTTTTATATAACCTAGTTCAAATAACAATATGGCTAATCTGTTTCGTAAATAATCTTTAAAATAAATAATTGAATTGAATTTTCTCTTAAAGCTAGTAATAAAACTAAGATTAGGACTAGGGAACAATCCTCTTTTAAAAAAACCTAGATATACTTTATTTCTTGTAAAACATCTATATAACTTATAAGCCCTAAAATCATAATTAATTATAGTTAAAAAAAGTACCTTTCCTTCATTTACTTTTTTTATAGCTTCTTCTAATTCAGCATAATTTTTAAAAATCCTGATACAACTATCGGAGTTTATTTGTTCGTCTTTAGCATTAAAAAGTTTTGACAAATCCCAGTATTCATATTTTATATTCCTTTGAGTGAGATAATAAAAATAAAAATCTCTTCGAACTCTTTCACTGAGTTTTTCATTATTTAAAAATATTACCTTTGTCATGTAAAAAGTGTAATGATCTAATAAACATAATTATTATGAAATTATTAGCTTTGTTAGTATTAATAATAATCTTCATCCAAGCATTCAACCTGAATATTATTTTGCATCAATTCCTCAAAATATAAATCCTTATAAATGGCTTTAGTTAAAGGAAAATAGCGAACATAAACAACTTTATTAAACTTCATAATTTATTCAATACTTTTAATAATTTTAGCAGGATTACCTGCAACAACAACGCTCGACGGAATTGATTTAGTTACTATTGACCCCGCTCCAATGACTGAATTTTCACCGATTGTAACGCCCGGTAATATAATTGAATTGGCACCAATCCAACATCCCCTTTTCAGAATAACAGCTTTCGGCGGATTGACTCCTTGATCAATTATTGGAATACCTACCATATCAAATCGATGATTATTAATATAAATATGTACGCCACTTCCTAACATGACATCATCTTCAATAGTAATCGTTAAATCCAATTCCGGAGATTCACCAAAAAGTCTACACCCTGGTCGAATTACCACTCTTTTCCCAATTTCAATCTGCGAACAACCAACAGCATAAGCTCCTGGCCTAAATTGAGCGGTGTCTTCAAATTTTAAGAATTTACGCTTACAAAGTTTTACCATTTTATTTGGGAAAAATAATTTCCAATGTGTAAATGGAATATCAGGACCTATTCGATCTGACGATAAATCAAACTTAATTTTATAATAAATATTTTTCAAAAACATAAAAAAATTTTAAGACGATTTTTTATACCACTCATTAGGCAATGCATTTGATTTTTTAGGAATATCATTTGTATCTAGCCTACCCATTAATAGACTTGAATTTATTGATGTATTCGCAAGACTGACTTCAGTAGTGAATGCTAGTCGACATTTTTTCTGTCTCAAAAGTTTTTCTACTTCATCACTGTAAGAACCGTAAGGATATGCAGCTGTCCAATTGTAAATATCTACTCCCATTTCACTTAAAAAATCCAATGATAAATCTATTTCTTTTTCAAGTTCTTTAGGTTTCAATCTATTCCACCAAAAATGATTGTAGCCGTGACATCCTATATGCATGCCTCCTTTCAACATTTCCTTAACCTGAGTTTCATTCAGATACAATTCTTTGGCAAATTCAGACTCATCAACTTGCAAATATTTATCAAATAAAAAATCAACCATTTCACTCCTAACATCCTCGGCTAATTCCACTTGCAACAGTCTCTTTATAAAAATAACTTCGGCTGTGTCATGCCTCCACTCAACTGCAAGCTTTTTATAATAATAGTCAAAATCGTGAAGATTATATTCAAATTTATATTTTCCAATTAAAAATTTAATATCTAAAATAATTTTGTTTTTATCACAGACCGCTGCTAATATAAAATGTATTTTATTCACATCGAGCATCTTGTGGTCTTTAACCGCTTTTACTGGAATATAAAAACTTCCCTGTATACCAAACTCTTGAAGGATTGGAAATACATTTGCATAATGATCAACATACCCATCATCAAAAGTAAGTAAAACCGGTTTTGACGGCAATTTATAATTGTTATAGATACTATCTATTACTTCTTCTATGGTCACAAAACTATAATGTTTATCAAGAAATTTCAGCTGTTCCCGAAATAGTTCAGTTTCAAGACCCTTAATTTCTGGAAATTGAGAATTTTTTATTTCTCTCACATAATGGTACATTATTACACTAATATCTGACATATGATCTTTTTAATTTGGTCTATCTTGATCTCCTTCGGCTTTAAAAAGCTTCAAAGATTCAATTTTATTCGTATCCACGAAAAAATAAATTGGGATATTTTTTTGCAAATAAGGAGCAAAATAGTTTGGTATTATTAGCTCATCATTAAAAGGATCTATTAGCTGAAACCCTGCATTATTTAAAACTTCTTTATCTAAACCAAAGCAATAAAAATCTGCATATTCATATCCTTCCTTAATTATTAATTCCGAAATAAATTTACCAAAACTTAGTAAGCACTTTTCTTCTCCAATAAAATCAACAATTCTTAATACTTTGGACTCATTATAAGATTGCACCCTCGTTACAATTAGACTAACCAGTTTATCCATAAAATAAGCACCATAAACATCATATTTATATATTGGATGTCGAAAATACCTCTTAGCAAAATATTTCTTGTTTTTGAACGGAATATTATTTTGGTGTTTTTCAAAATTAAAATCCGATAAATCAAACTCCTTCTTTACCAATTTTATAACATAATTTTCATCAAAGGAAACAGAAATACTATCGAAAACTTTTAATTCATTAACCTTTGCTATCTTAAACTCTTGGATATTTTTGTTGATCATTACAAACTGGTTAAGTGAATCAGTGTACATCCCAAGATATTTATAAATCCCGATTGTTTTTTTATTAATACCAACACTTAAAACAGTTCGCACTCTCTTTTCCTTTTGCAAAAATTGTAATAATTCGATCCCTAATATCGGATTTTGACTATTTTTAGACACCTTCCAAATTACCGTACAAACATCAGAATCCTCCTCTAAAGCACTAGGTATAAAACCAAGTACCCCATTGATTTCCATATTCTCGTCTTTTGAAATAACAAAATTTATTTGATCCTTACTTTGGTGTTCGTATCTAAAAAAATCTTGATCTCTTGCCAAAATATGTCCTTCTTTCCATTCCGAATTAATAAATGACATGATATCAGTAATATCATTCAAAGAAGCTAACGATATATTTACATTATTAAAAATTACTTCCACCAGTAATTGGGATATTAACACCATTTATATAAGCTGCATCATCTGACATAAGCATCAATATGCTAGGAATAATATCTAAAACGGTAGCATTTCTTTTTAATGGATGCGCTTCTGCGGCTAACTCAACTATCCTTTCGTTTATTTGGGTTAAGAATTGAGTTTCAACCATTGAAGGCGATATACAATTTACTGTAATTTTTTTATCAGCATATTCAGAAGCTAATGCTCTCATTAATCCTAAAAGTGCATATTTTACGGTTGTGTATTGGGTTAATGCTTTCGGAGGGACTCCTAAAACAACACTAGACAAAATAGTTACAACCCTACCTCTTTTTTGCAAAGCCATTTTTGGCAAAAACCGATTTAATATTAGAGTAATTGATCCTAAACTTACATTTATTTCATTTTGAAAATTATCCCAATTAACGTCCTTAAATCGTAAATTTTCAAACTTAGGTGCTGCTAAATGTATGATTTTATTAGGGACACCAATTTTAGATTCAATCTTATCAAGCATTTTAATTATACTTTCATTAGAAGAGAAATCGGCTTGTATTGGAACAATCTTATTTTTAATTTCTTTTTGTAACTCCAATAATCTTTTATTGTTGCTATTATAATGTGCTATAATTAAACATTCCTCTGTTAAACTTTTAATTAGTGCCTCACCTATATCTGAAGATGCACCTGTAATAAATATGACATTATTCATTTACTAATCCAATTTTAATTTTTGCTCTTGAAATTTTTTCTGAATTTTGGTTCAATATGTAGGCTTTCACTTCAATCTGACGAAACATTTCATTCACGGAAGAAACTTCACCAATTACAACAAGTTTGTCCCCAATAAAAACTGGTTTTGAAAACTGCACTTCAATTGAATGTAATAAAGCAAATTTACCTGGTAAATAAACACCAACTAATGTTGAATAAAATGAAGAAGTAAGCATTCCATATACTACTCGACCTATCATTCCTTTCGTTTTTGCATATTCAGTATCTATATGCATAGGATTAATATCTCCTGAAATTTCAAGAAATTTTTGCATTCGAGCTTCATCGATTCCTGCCTCAAAAGAATGTTTTAGTCCTATTTCAATTTCTGAAAACAAATATTCTTGCATTTATTTTGCCATTTTAACCATCATTAAATCAACCATAGCACCTACATTTTTAAGTGCTGCAAGATCATCAAAACTAAACTTTATATGAATCTCATTTTCAATTGCTACCACTAAATTAATATGATTTATAGAATCCCAATCATCAATATCAGATGAGTTTGTAGAATCGCTAATTTCAAGTGTTTCATCATCAAAAATATCTCTAAATATTTCTTGCAATTTTCCAAATAATTCTTCTCTTGTCATTTTAATTAATTTTTATTGTAATTTCTTTTTTTCTATACTCATTTAATATCAGTTTCCAATTTGTGGTGTCTTCATTTTCATTTTCCAATAACTCAAATCCGAACTCTGCAAATAAATTGGCTACCATATTATTTTTAGGCGTTTTCTTGTAAATACCAATTATTTCGTTCAAATTTCTTTTTTTACATTCTTGAACCAACATATCAAGCATTGCAAATTCCATATCCCGTTTTAAAACTCTGCAACTCATCAACCAGGTTTCAACAATACACTTGTTCCCTACTATCTCACCAATAACAATAGAAATTAAACCATTATCGCCAAATTTATCAGTCAATTTTCCATATAAGGGGATGAAGTTTTCACTAGTAGTAATTGATTCTATTTCAGTTACCGTATATCGCTTAGTAGTCAGATTAAATTGATTGGTCTTATTTATTAATTGTGTTATTCTCTCAATATAAACATTTTCAAACAGCTTAATTTCCGCTTCCATAGCTAAAGAGGATAAAAAATCTTGATAATTCTCAAATACAGACTGTTCTTTTGCCCTTTCTTGATTGTCTGAATAAAACTTATTTCTATTAATATCATCAGCCGAAAGGCTTACGGCTTCAAAATAACCATTTCGTTCAATATAGTCTATAAAATTCAAAATATTGTCACCAACATTAGGAACTGCTACAACTGGAAGCTGAGATTCTACTATATTTCTTTCCACTGCATTATCGTCAATAAACACCAAACTGTCAATTCCTATATTTATCTCACTCGCAATTTTTTCAATATTCAGATATTTAGGTTCCCAATTGGCTTTAAATGAAGTGAAATCTTCAAAACTCAAAACACTATCGGAATGCGTAAAAGCTTCTTTCGCAATTTCATGGTCATTCTTGGACGAAACTGCGAGTATTACTCCTCGTTGTTTTAATTCTTTTGCATAGTGCTGAAATGCCATGTAAGCTTCTCCTGCTGCTGTTTCATTTCCTAGTTTAATACCATTTAGTCCGTCATCTCCAATTACACCTCCCCAACAAGTATTATCCAAGTCTAAAACAAGACATTTCTTTGACAATCCTAAAATTGACGCAATAATATTCACAATGTTATTTGCCAATGTAGGAATGGCATCAAAACTAATAGCGTATTTAGCGGTAAACCAAATGTTTTTATCAAACCAATTTTGTAAACCAACAGAAGCCGACAAATAATTAATGTCATTTATATACAATGAATTATTAATTTGTGCTTCATTGGCAAAACTAAGATTTAATCTGTTTAAAAAATAAGTTTTTCCATGAATATCGTAACAATCCAAATTCCCTAAACTCCTATTAAGCGGGAAATCAAAATTATTCTGAATAATAGGACAATTATATTTTTTCAATGACTTCCAAATACTTTGAAATCTGAATAGTTCATTTTCAAATACCAATTCCACCTCTTCAGTATTATCATGGAAAGAAGGGAATTCAGAAACATTTTCATGAGTGGTATGAATATAAATTATTTCTGGTTTAAATACTGAAAGCTCATTATTCCCAAAAATAGCATCTTCGTAATATTTATTATATTCTGATTCATAAAACGATGGAAGAAAACCCTGTTTAAGAAGAAAAAGATCAATAACATTTACCAATTCATTAGTAGTTGACCCTCCTAAAACTGCAACTCTTATTTCTCTGGTGTAATTTTTCTGCATCAACTCTTTACGTATTGCTTTACGCTTTCTAAGAATCATTGCATTATCAAATGGATAATCTAGTAGTTTAATCATAACACTTTTTTAAGCTTTTATATTGCAGTCCATCCTCCATCTACAATTAAATTCTGTCCTGTAATGTATTTTGCTTCATCAGATAACAAAAAGGATACTGCAGGTGCAATATCATCTGGGTTTCCCATTCTGCCCATTGGTACTTTTTTCTCATAATTAGCTACAAAAGTCTCATGCTGATTATCGAAAATACCGCCTGGAGAAACACAATTTACCCGTATACCTTGTCTCCCATAATAAGAAGCCAAATACCTTGTGAAATTAATCACCCCGCCTTTTATAGCTGAATAAGGTGCTGCTGTATTGATATTTGTATTTTCATATATAGTCAAATCATTTCCAACTACTCCATAAATAGAAGTCATATTTACAATTGACCCTTTTGTTTTTAAAAGTTCAGGCATTATCTTTTGAATAAACAAAAAAGTGGTATTCATTTGCATGTCCACATTTTTTTGCCAAGATTCGTATGTAATATCTTCAAATTTTATTCCCCAATCTTTGGTCCTTGGATAAGCATTATTAACCAATCCATCTATTTTGCCATAATAATCGGAAGCCAATTTTATTGCTTTCACAATAGATTCCTCAGAAGTGATGTCAACAGTAAGAGTATTTTTTTCAAAATCTGTAGCCACGTTAATATCCGCATTAATTGCAATTCCTCCTTTAGCTTCAAGATCTTTTATAATTTCTTTACCTAATAATCCGGAGCCTCCAGTAACAATTATTATTTTATTTTTTAATTTATTATTCATTATTCAAACAAATTTTTAAAATTTCTACAGATGCTTCAAAACTATTCATAGGTACTTGATTGTTTTTTAAACAAGCAATAAAATAATCTAATTGGTGTACATAAGTGTCTTTAACATTAAAATCTTCCACTTTAAACAAATATGCACCAGTATCATTTTTTATTTCATTCTTTATCAAATCAACCGTCCAAGTATCCCCATCCAAAACAATTTCTATCTCCCGTTTTGATTTTCTCCTATAATAATTCAAAATTATACTGGCAGTAAAAGCAGTATACTCTAATATATAGTTAGCATAATCGACTGCGTCAATTTCTAAACTTGAACTATTTCGAAAAACTGATTTGCTTTTACTAGGCAATCCAAAAAGCCAAGTAGTATAATCTAATTCATGAAATAAATCCAAATGTACTCCACCACCCATTGCGGCATTGGCACTGTATATCGTTCTGAAATCCTTTCCAGGTCTCCAATCTGGCAAATAGGAACCACAATACACATTAAGCTCATTTATCCTTAAAGCTTCAGTATCAATTTTATTTTTTAAGAATGCAATACAGGGATGAAATCTCAAATTACAAGCTACATAGGTCACTATTTTTTTTTCTTCAATTAGCTGAACTAATTCATCTGCATTTTCAAGGCTGTGAATTACTGGTTTTTCAATAAACAAAGAAATACCTTTGCGACCTAATTTTTCAATAAACCGATAATGTAGATGAGTCGGATTTGAGATAATTGCAAAATCAAACACAACATCTAAATCATCTAAATCATAAATATTTTCAACCCCTCTTTCAATTGCGGCATTTAAGTTGGATCGCAATGCATAAATTTTCGAATCAATTTTCAAAGCTTGCAAAGCTGCAATATGCTTTCTTGCAATAGATCCTAAACCAACTATTAATACATTCATAACTCAAAATCAAGTTTATTGTTTTGCAACAAATACTCCATAAACAAAAAATCTACTGGATGATCCAAATCAAAACAAATATGATCCATTGCATAAATCAAAGATTTGTCTGTAATAGCACTTTTTGAATCTGTATTAAAAAAAGAGCGTCTGTACCAATAAAAAGAAGCGTTCAAATCATATACTTTTGGTGCCGATTGACGTGTCATTATGCTACCGTCAGGATTGGTTTTAACTAAAGAATAAAAACCATTACCATTTTCCTCGACCATATTGAAATATGGATTTCTTGCTGCTTGATTTACAGAAAACAAGTTTTTTGCCTCTGGTTTGGCAATCATCAAATCCAATGCTTTTTCTATATCTTCAATAGTTCGCAATGGAGATGTTACATCTAAATCTAATACAAAATCGTATTTTCCATCAATCAAAGACTCTTCATACAACAACAAATCTTTTATAGTATCAATTTTCCCTGCAACATCAGAAGCTAAATAATCCGGTCTCACATAATCTGTAAAAACACCATAGTTTTCCGCTGTTTTTTTAATTGCATCATCATCTGTGGACAAAGCTATTTTTGCATTAAATTTTGAACTTATTTTTTTAGTTAAATCAATGGTATAACCAATAAGTGGTTTGTCATTTATAACTTTAATATTTTTGCCGGGTATTCCTTTAGAGCCACCGCGAGCACAAATGCTTATTAGTATATTCATCTAAAATTTTATATTATGAATGTCTATATGCGCTTTCTCAAAATCTTCATGCTTGCCTACATCCAGCCAATAACCCGAAAATGGAAAGGACATTACCTTCAAATTATTTTTGATCAATTCTTCCATTAAATCGGTTGCATTAAAAAAAGTGTTTTTCGGAATATACTTCAACATTTCCTTTTTCATCAAGTAAATACCTCCGTTAGAATAATAAGTATAAGTTGGTTTCTCTTTGAAACTTCGTACTTCTCCATTTTTGGTTTCCAACACGGCATAAGGAATACTAACCTGATACGGTATAGTTAAAACAGCTAAATCAGCATCTTGGCTAATAAATTCAAGGAAAAACTGTTCGTAATCAATGTTGGTTAACAAATCGGAATTAGTTACCAGAATATAGTCGTGCTCAAAATTTTTAATTTGAGAAACTGCTCCGATAGTCCCTTGTGGTTCGTTTTCCCAAACATACTCTATTTTAATGTTCTTTTCTACTCCTGGACCGAAGTGACTTTCAATTTGTTCTCCTAAATATTTTACAGAGACCCAAAAATCATCAATTCCAAATAAAGCCAATCGATCCAAATTGTGTTCCATAATAGCCTTATTCCCCACTTTTAAAAGTGGCTTTGGAACGGTATCCGTCAAAGGTTGTAAACGCTGCCCTCTACCTCCTGCCATAATCACAGCATCAATAGGTAAATAGGACCTTATTTTTCTAAAATTAATAACATTGACCACTCTATGATTTTCATCAACTATGGGCACAATTCTGAAATCACCTTCACGGTATTCAATAATTTTTTCCAGATTATTTTCTCCTTTGGTTATATATCGTGGATTCTCTTGAATAATTTCATCAACACAACTATCAATAGTAAATCCTTTGAGTAAACCACGTCTTACATCTCCATCTGTAAGCGCTCCAAATAATTTATCTTCTACATCAACAACAAATAATATAGCATCTTGTCCTAATTGATTGAATTGAAGTAAAGCTTCTTTTATCGTACTTCCAGAAAGAATTAAATGATCTTTATATATTCTCATAAAAATTCTTTTACGCTTTTAATTATGTTATCGGCAACACCTTCTTTAAAATACACATTTTTACCATTATATTTTTCAAAACTCATGGCTTTGGCAAACGCTGTAATCATTGCCATTTCTTCAAACTCACAATTCAAAACATTATCACTTTGAACTCTTCCTTTTTGTCTATCTCCCACATTAACTACATATTTCCCAAAAGATGCTGCTTCTAAAATCCCACTGGAAGTATTCCCTATCAAAATTTTGGCATAATACATAGCTGAAAAATAATTTACTTTCCCAAAATTTTCAATCAACAAAAATCGATCAGGGAATTCATTTTTCAATTTTTCAATTACTTCTCTATAAACTGATCCCTGCGTATCTGCATTCGGCATTGTAATAATCACAAAAAGTTTCTCTGAGATTCTTGCCAAAGCATTTTTCATTTCCTGAGCATATTGAATATTCTCATGTACTGACATCGTCTCTGGATGGAAAGTAACAAGGGTAAAATCTTCATTGGGTATATTGAATTTCTCAAAGAAGACAACTCGATCTATAGGGGCAAAGGATTTAATATCATTCAAGCTCAACGAACCAACGTCAAAAACACCATCTGATGAACCTATCATATCTATAACTTTTTTCCTAAAAATACCCGTAGCGGTAAAATGTAGCCTAGACGCAAGGGTAATTTGATGGCGATAAACATTATCTATGGCTCCCAAGGTAGTTTCTCCTCCGTGAATATGAGCATATTTCACCCCAAAAGGAATTCCTGCCTGAACGGCAGCACTCATCTCAAATCGATCACCCAAACAAAACACCAAATCATAAGTATGACTTGTCCAAAAATCCGCAAACTTTAACACAGTCAAACCATAAGACGATGAAATAGATTGTTCATCATCGTTTGAAATCAATGAAGAAATGGTATGAATACAAATATATCCATCCTTTTCTATATCATTTAATGTATATCCGTGGCTTTTTGATAAATGAGTTCCGAAAGCAATAATCTCCATTTCAAAAAAAGAATCACTTTTCATTTTTTGAAGCAAAGGAAGATATATTCCGTAATCGGCTCTTGAACTGGTTAATATTCCTATTCGCATATAAAATCTGAAAATAATAACTTATCAAATTCGTTTTTATCGGCATTTAACTTTTTACCTATAATATTTTCCCATTCCATTGGAGAAATTCCGTCACCTGGTCGTAATGAAATAATATCATCATCGGTAATAGTATGTCCTTTTGATAAACTCTTATTAATATGAATACTTTTTCTGGCAATCGCAATGTTCTTTGTTTCACTTTCGCTTGGCATTTTTTCTCCATCACCGCTCATTGCTAATTCTACATTCCGTATTGCGGTAACCATCTCCTTTAATTCATTTGGTTCTAATGAAGCCACATGATCGGGACCTGGCAAAGTTCTATCCAAAGTAAAATGTTTTTCAATTATTGTAGCTCCCAATGCAACTGCTGCAATAGGCACTTCAATGCCCAATGTGTGATCTGAATATCCTATTTGTACTCCGAAAGCTTTTTGAATAGTCAACATTGCCTTCAAATTGACATCTTGCATAGGCGTTGGATATTCTGTATTGCAATGTAAAATGGAAATAGCTTCTTTTTTCAAACCAAATTTCACTAAAACATTCAAAGCTTCTTTGATTTCTATTTCAGAACACATACCTGTTGACATAACAACGGGTTTTCCGCACAAAGCCACTGCTTTCAAATAAGGATAATTTGTTATTTCACCACTTGGAATTTTAAAAAACGAAAGCCCCAAATCATTTAGGTAATTCACCCCTTCTACATCAAATGCGGTAGAGAAAAACTTAATATTTCTTTCTGAGCAATACGTCATTAACTCCAAATGATTTTCATGACTCAACTCTAAATTTTTCAACATAGCATATTGAGAGTCATCACCGTCATTGATATTAACGCTCTGATATTCCGCTTTTTTAGCCTGTTTACTCACTAAGCTATCCGCCTTAAAAGTCTGGAATTTTACATAATCCACACCTGCATCTACCGCCACATCAATTAACCTTTTAGCTACTTGAATGTCTCCGTTATGATTTACACCTGCTTCGGCTATAATAATTACTTTGCCCATATTTAGATTATTCTGCCTGGATTACCGACAACTTTTTTCCCGTCAGCTATATTAGCAATAACGACGGTTCCTGCTCCTATAACAACATCTTTTCCAACAACAATTCCTTGTTTTATTACCGCATTGGCTCCCACAAACGTTCTTTCTCCAATACTAACATTTCCAGCTAAAACTGCTCCAGGTGCGATATGAACTGCATCAGCTAAAACACATTCGTGTTCAATGATACAGCCGGTGTTTAATATTACATTTTTTCCAACTATTGCAAGCGCATTCACAACAACATTTTTATTAATAAAACTGCCATTTCCAACAACAACGCTCTTTGAAATGCTAGCCGTTTTATGTACAATCGTTTCGATTGTCTTTCCTTTTATTTCAATCAAATTGGCTATATTTTGTCTCAACATATTATCCCCTATTCCGAGAACAAACGAAACTTCCTTTTGCCATCCTATAAAATAATCATCCTTTTCAAATCCTAAATAGGATAAATTATAGGGATCTGAATCTGTTTTTTCTTTATCAGAATAACCAATAATTTCTAAACCATTTTCCAAAGCTGTTTCAACAACAACAAAAGCATGTCCAGAATATCCAATAAGAATTACTTTTTTATCGAACACTACTTGGTATATTAACAATTCTTTCTTCTAAAAATTCCGCATTTACATTCTCGTCTCTCTGACAATACGCATACATTGGCAGACGATACATCAATTGCCATATTGGTCGGGTCATCACTCCATTTGCATTGGTTGTTTTCAAAAACAAATCTCGCTCAGCTTTGTTTTCCAACTCCAAGCACATCAACCAATAGTTTGCTTTGGTCTTTGGTGTTTCAGTTCTAAATTTTATTCCATTAGTAGCAAAGAAAGATTGGTACTCTTTGGCTAATTTTCTTTTATTTTCTAAAAAATCTTGCAACTGTTCCAATTGGGCACATGCCAAAGCAGCATTCAAGTTGGGCATTCTAAAATTATAACCCATTTCATCATGCACATATTCATAAGGGTGTGGGATTTTGGCCGTAGTTGTTAAATATTTCCCTTTCTCACCTATTAAAATATCATTAGTAACAATAATGCCACCACCTCCACAAGTCACTATCTTATTTCCGTTAAATGAAAAAACACCAACTTTCCCTAAACCTCCTGTTGGTTTTCCTTTATACTCGCTGCCTAATGATTCAGCAGCATCTTCTACAACTGGAATTTTCCAAACATTACAAACGGCAATCAGTTCGTCTAAATGCACTGGAAATCCAAAAGTATGCATCGGAACACAAGCACTTATTTTTTTTCCGGTCTTTTTATTGTAACAACCGTCCTCACGCAAATCTCCAAATTCTTCTAAAAATTGTGCCACTGCTTTAGGGGACAATCCCATCGTATCCAAATCGACATCTAAAAAAATTGGGGTCGCATTTAGATAGGCTATTGCATTTGCTGTAGCCACAAAAGTCAATGCTTGTGTCAACACCTCATCTCCTGCTTTAACACCTATTAAACGCAAAGCTACTTGAATACCAGAGGTACCATTGACAACAGCAACTGCTTTTTGAGTTTGTGTAATGTTTTGCATCATCGATTCAAATTGATCCACATAAGTTCCCACAGAGGACACAAAAGTAGAATCTATAGTCTCTAATAAGTACTTTTTTTCATTCCCTCCAAAATGAGGAACGTGCAACGGGATAAAACTTTCCGTTTGATATTGATTTTTTATAAAAGATATAACCGAATGAATAGCTATCATAATTACATTTTTGAATCTAAATACTTACCTGTTTCTTTATGTCCAAAATTCGATATCATATCATGGAACAAAGCGACAATCATTTCTTTAGTCCAGAATTGATTTAGCTTCATTTCTCTTATTTGTTTAGCGAAATTTTCCAATTTTAATGAATCAAACTTAGCTTCATTTTTAATAACTCCTAAATTTTCGAATCGCTCCATATCCAAAACTTCACTATCGGTAAAAAACTCCTCAAAATCTTTTTCACCAGTAGTATCACTGCTGGAAAACAGACAAGGCCATTTTTTTCTGGCCATTAAAGCATCAACATTATTTCTGGCTTCTTCTTCGTTTTCACACAAATGAGGCTCATACCCAATTTCTGCCAAATATTTCACCGCTATATCGGCAAAGGATATTAAATGTAAACTCTCACTCAATTTAGGAAAGAAAATATCTCTATTTTCTCCAAATATGCAAGACATCAAACATAATTCTCCAGATTCCTTTGGAGTCACAAAATAACGTTTTATATCATTCGGAGCCACAATAGGTTGCTTCTTTAAAATTCTTTGATTGAAACCATGCAACAAAGAACCATCTGAAAAAGCGACATTGGCAAAACGAGCAGTAGAAATTTTAATTTGTTCGCTTTTACGCATCAAATACATTTCCATGATGCGCTTGGAAGCCCCCATCATGTTTACTGGATTGGCTGCCTTATCGGTAGAAACACAAAAATATTTTCGGGTTCCTTTTTCAATGGATTGCTGTAAAGTTTTCTCCGTATTAAAAATATTCACATCAATCATTCTCATTAAAGTAAAAGGATCTTTTTCACTACGAACATGCTTTAAAGCCGAAAGATTCAATACATAATCGTACTTCCCATCTGCCTTTATAAAAGCATCATATTCAATAGATCCGATATCTAATGCAAAAGTTTGAAAATCACCATCGATATAACCATAAGAACTTCTTAAATCTCGAACCAGTTCCACCATATTATTTTCGCTGATATCAACAACATGTAATTTGGCTGGATTCCTTTTAAATATTTCCTTGCTTACCGCTTGACCTATGGATCCAGCTCCTCCGATAACCAAAAAAGAAGAAGTACTAACAATTTTAGACAATTCATTTTCATAAGTCGAAATATCTTTATCAAATATTTCTTCTTCTCTGCCAATTAATTTAAGGATATTCATTTTTTTTCTTAAAATATACAATTTACACCTATTAAATTATTGAGTTATAGACTTCAACAATCGCCTCAAAATCAACCCCAAAATTACTAAAAACCCTACTAAAAAACCACCCAAAACCAATCCTTTAGCTTTACCAAAATGCTCTTTCTTCAAAGGCAAAATAGGGCGATCTATTACTTGTATTAATGGTGTTTCTTTACGCAAAGTGACCTTCGCCAATTCCGTTTGTTTGACCAATTCGGTCAAGATAGCCGTATTCGCCTGTACATCCACCTGCCGGCGGGCAGAAGGGGCACGACGCACATTCATCGCCGGGTTCAAGCCAAAGGTATTGTCATTGGCAACCGCCACACCGGTAATCGCTCCATTAAGTTCGCGACGGATAGAATCGGTTTGCCGTTCTAAAATCAGCATATTTTCACGCGATTTCTTGCTTTTGGTATCGATATAAAAATCAGATACTTCTTTGGCCAAGGCTTCACAAAAATGTTTAGAAAACAACTCGTTTTCAGAAGCCACATCAATATTGATAATGGCAATTTTTTTATCCTTTTGGGCTACGGACAAACTTGATTTGGATAAATTGGCATACATGACCCCCATAATACTATCCTGAACACGGGTAAATTTTTGACGATTGGCATGGGGTAAAAATTCCAGTTTAGCAAGATAAGGCTTTTCTTCCCAAGCTTTCCGCCATTCATTATTTTGAATGTACATCTCTGCCAAAGAAATAGTCTTACCATCTACAACAACAGGACTCAACAAGGTTTTCTCCACCATTGCTCTTGACTTAAACAATTCGGTTAGATTAGAACCCGTGAACATGCTACCTCCACCGCCGCCTAAATCAATACCAAAGGAACTGGCCAAACCCAAAGCTCCTCCTAGCCCCCCCCCTTTTTCATCTTCTAAGGCAAAAGATAAAGTAGCTGTATATACCGGTTTTTTAATAAAAGAATAGGTCAAACCCAATGCTGCCCCTATGATACCGGCCAACACAATAATTTTCCATTGCGAAAGCAAATAGTCAAACCATTCTCTGACTTTCTCTATTAATTCCTTTAAGGATATTTCGTCGTTTTCTACACTCATATTTGTTATCAGTTATCAGTTATCAGTTGTGAGTTGTGGGTTGTGGGTTATTCGTTTTGAGGTTACTTAGAACTGTCACTGACAACAGACAACTCACAACCGACAACTAAAAAAAACTATTTAAAAGCAGTCACAATCAATAAAGCCAAACTGGTTAAAACACTACCAATACTCACCCATTCTCCGGTACTCATCTTTTTGGTCTCCGGTTTCTCGGGCACGATAATCTGGGAACCGGCTCTTACGGTAGGATAAGAACGAATAAACAGAAAAGAACGGGCGACAGCTGCTTTGCCGTTAGGATAAATAATATAGGCTTTCTTCTTCCAGCCTTTGGCATCAACCCCGCCAACCGAACTGAGATAATAATTAAATCCTTTACCGCTAGTATAGGGAATCTCGGAAGTCAACAAGACATTTCCCGCCACTTTTACACCTTCATTGTAAGGGGTAACTTCAATTTCATCACCCGGGAATAAAGTCACATTGCTGCTGCTCTTAGGATTTTTAACTACAGTCTTCCAATCTACTGGTATAGTTGCGTATTTTAAATCCTCTTTTATTTTTTTAGTCAGTTTGTCTTGAATACTGTCTTTTTTACCCAGATTCAAATTCACATTTTCCACAGCTTCAATTTGCTTGGCCTGGATCGGCCTTTTAATTTTAACCCCATTGGTATTAGCCAAAGAAGTCAAACCACCCGCACGCTGAATAAGATCATACACCTTGTCTTTTTTTGTAACCAAAACATATTTCCCGGCATAAGGGACGGCTCCGCTAACCAGCACCATTTCCGGTTTGTCATAAACCGCCATCCTGCGGATATTGACCACATCAAAAGGCTCCAATACAAAATTTTTCAATTGTTCGTTGCTGTCAGCAGTAATTTCGAGATTGAACAACTGCGCCTTAGCGGGATTCGATTCGTCAATCGTTTCCGATTTCATCATCCGGGCCACCTCCACCCGTTGGGAAGCCGATCCGGTTAAGCCCCCCGCTTCAACCAACAAATCATTCAAAGTTATATTTTCATAATAATCATAAACCCCGGGCTTTTTAATTTCGCCATCAATAGTAATTTTATAATCTTCTCTAAAATCCAAAACAGAATATACCGTCACCACATCTTCTTTCTGCAATAAAATATTGGCTTCGGCATTATCTTTCAAAGCCTTTTCCAAATTAACATTGACAATTTCCGTGGTCAAATCGGCTTTCAATCGGATGATGCGCGCTCTTTTAGTATAAGCATCTTCTTTCAAGCCATCGGCTTTGGAAACCAGATCAGAAATTCGCATCCCTTCATAAAAAGAATAAGTATCCGGCCTGAAAACAGCACCGTCAATTTTGATGCGGTTCTCAAAGCGATTCAAAATTTTGCTCACTCGAAAAATATCTCCCGACAGGGGTTTATAAGTGGCAAACTCCGCCGCTTTGATATCCCTTACTTTAAATTCCTTGGCCGTTTTTTGCACGACATTGACTGAGGCGGTGTAGGCAAACTCGGTAAACCCTGACGCAAAAATCAATAAGTCGGAAAAACTTTCCCCTTTTTTCATTTCAAAAATACCGGGACGTTTCACCTGTCCTTCCAAAGTAACCCTTTGGGTATAGGCTGGAATCCGGATTACGTCATTATCTTTCAGTCCCACATTATCCGACTGGTCGCCTTTAACTAAAAAACGATACAAGTCGATTACTCTATAGACTTTATTGTTGCGCAACAACTCGATATTTCTGTAACTGCCATTTGTAGCGGGACCTCCCCCTAAAAATAAGGCATTATACACCGTCGCCAAAGAGGAAACCGAATAATTCCCCGGCTGTTTACTGCCGATAAGGGTCACTTTAATGGTTCGGATGCGGCTCAGGCTGATGCCCACCTGCGATTGTCCGGAGCCCACGGTACTGTACACCCGCGCTATAGCCCCTTTTATTTTTTGGGTAGCGGCTTCAATAGTCATTCCCGAAACCGGAATCTGCCCCACATACGGAATACTGACTTTCCCTTCGACACTTACCAGAATGGAGGCATTGAATTCCTGTACCCCATAGACGCTGATTTGCAATTCATCCCCGGGTCCCAACACATAATTGACCGGTGTGGCCAATTTCAAATCGGGTTCAAAATTCAAGGTAGGCGTATCAAACAATTCGGAACCAAAAACTAAGGCATTCAGCGTATCTTTTACCTTGATATTGACAACTTTTTCTTGTTTTCTGCTGATTTCTACGCCAGTACCCCCATTTAAATCAGAGGATTTTGTCGTACTACCGACAGTCTGCCCACCCAATCGGGTCTTTAATTTGGCAAACTCAGTCGCAGACATCCCTTTAGCCAAAGCCATTGGTTCAGCCTGTTCTATGGTCATATTATTGGATTGCAGCTGTGTTTTTATTTTGGCTAAATCGGCATCCGTCAAATAATCCACTTTCAAGCTGCTCAAATCACTACTTTTCAACAAATCTTGCGCCGAAACGGTCGAAAAGGAAAAAAGGCTAAGTAATAAAAGGATTAGGGGAAATATTTTTTTCATATATAAATAATATTTGTTTTTTATGTATTAAATAAGTAACCTATTTTCCGTCAGTTCGAGACATAATTTTTATTCTAAAAAAAGCAATATAAAATGACATTTGTTTTGTCAGGCTGAGCTGAGCCTGCCCTGAGTTTATCGAAGGGTCGAAGCCCTAATTAAATAAAAACGTCATTGGTAGGCATATTTTTATTCAAAAAAAGCAATATAAAATAACCTATTATGTTTGGATTCAATTATAAATTATTTCCGATGTTCAGCAGTCATTAGCTTTCGCAGTCGAGCGTCAAATGTTTGAAGAATACGTAACCCGAGCGTAGCGAACTGGCGAAGCAAAAGAAAAGCTGTTTGAGCGTAGCGAGTTCTTTTCTTTTAGTATTCGAAAACTAATTTGACCGACGAGAAAGCGTGAGACTTGAAATCGAAGATTCATGAATACCAAAAAAATAATAAGAACGCATGAATATTTTTTTGTTTCTTTTTTGATCAAGCAAAAAAGAAAATTAATAAATCTAATTTTTCACTTTCAATAAAACGTCATTGATAAGCATAATTTTTATTCTAAAAAAGGCAATATAAATGACGTTAAAGCTTCCCCTCAGTTCGAGTGATTCGCTGCGGCGAATTGTATCGAGAACCATTTTCAATCAAATTTTTCTCGTTCTGTCATCTTGAGCGAAGTCGAAAGACAATTTACTATCGAAAATTACTCTGGCGAAAATAATCATCAAAAACTAATGACACCCAACGGATGATATATCAATATTTTTTTAACGTAACAACTCCGGCTTTTCTTTTTCCAATTCGTTATAAACGTATTTCACATCCTGGGAATGGCTTTTCTTTAAAATCAAATTGGCAGTATCGGTATAAACAAAAATCGTATTGCGCAATCCGACAAAGGCGGTATAATTATCCGTACCAATCACCATATTCCCTTTTTGATCCACCGGATGACCTTTTGTTTTAAAATAGTCGTAAACCGATTCAAAAGACCCCAAATCAGACCAAATAAAATCCGAAGGCACCACTTTAATTTTTTTGCTGCGTTCCATCACCGCATAATCCACACTAATAGACGGGATGTCCAAAGACAGGTCTAAATCTAAATTCCCATTCACATTAGTATCCCAGGCTATTTTGGCTTTTTCATAAACCTCCGGTTGAAAAGAATGAAGTTCTTCCAAAAAGACCCCGGCTTTAAAACAAAACATACCACTGTTCCAAAGAAAATTCCCTTTAGCAATAAAGTTGATCGCTGTAATTTCGTTCGGCTTCTCCCGGAAAGAAAGCACTTTATCACCTCTTCGCTCGATATAGCCATAACCGGTTTCCGGTTTAGTCGGCTTAATTCCAAAAGTAACAATAAACCCGTTGGAGGCTTTTTCTATGCCCTGATGGATAGCTTCCTGGTATTTTTCTACATCCTCAATAATATGATCGGAAGGGGTGATGATCAGGATATCCTCCGGTTGGGCTGCAAAAGCGGCAAAAGCAATCGCAGCAGCCGTATTTCTAGGGGTAGACTCCACGATATTAACATAGGAAGTATTCGCCTGCTCCATCACTTTTTTACTGAGATGACAATTATCTACATTCCCTACCACCATAATAGTATCGGCGATATTGCGGTTGCGTTCCACAGTCAGTTCAAACAAAGATTTCCCTTCAAAAATCTCCAAATATTGTTTCGGTTGGCTCTTTCGGGACAGCGGCCACAACCGGCTACCCACTCCTCCCGTTAAAATCACATGTGTGATTGAATGTTGTTTATCCATACTAACTGTTATCAGTTATGAGTTGTCGGTTATCAGTTATCGGCTGTTAAATAATACGAGTCGATATAAAAACCAAATCTATTTTATCTCTTATCTTATTTTTACACGTTTTACACCTCCCTAACCCTCCTCAAGGAGGGAATTCGTAACGAATAAACCAGGCGTATTCCCCTCTTCAGAGGGGTTAGGGGTGTGTTCTCTTTTAAACCACACAAACCTTAAAAAAATTCATCATTTCAAAACCACCTTAAACAACAAAGCTTAAACAATGGAGTAAATTCGTCCTGTACTATCCAGACCGATTCCCCTCTTCAGAGGGGTTAGGGGTGTGTTATTTTTTAACTACAATCTACCATCTACCACTGTTCCCAAAACCCCTTTCACATCATAAACGATGCTATTGGCATTTTGAAGTTTTGATAGATCCATTGTTAAAAACGGAGCATGTGCTACTCCTAGTACTACTGCATCAAATTTTTGTCCTTCAGCAAGCTCAGGATGACAAATCAATCCATATTCCTTTACCACCTCAGCCGGCTTGGCCAAGGGATCATATATCGTTACGGTAATGCCATAGTCAGCCAAAGCCGAAATAACATCCACGATTTTAGTATTGCGTACATCGGGACAATTTTCTTTAAAGGTAATACCCAGCATTAACAAACTGGCACCATTCACCGAAATCCCTTTTTTAATCATCAGCTTGACTACCTGCGAAGCCACATATTCCCCCATGCTGTCATTCAAGCGTCGTCCGGCTAATATAATTTCCGGATGGTAACCCAATTCCTGTGCTTTTTGAGCTAGGTAATACGGATCAACGCCAATACAATGTCCTCCAACCAATCCCGGTTTAAAGGGTAAAAAATTCCATTTGGTTCCTGCAGCTTCCAAAACGGACTGCGTATCAATATCCATCAAGTTGAATATTTTAGCCAATTCGTTGACAAAAGCAATATTGATGTCGCGTTGCGAATTTTCGATGACTTTGGCTGCCTCAGCCACTTTGATGGAGGGCGCCAAATGCGTTCCGGCCGTAATAACCGTTTGGTACAATTGGTCTACTTTTTGACCAATTTCAGGAGTTGAACCAGAAGTAACCTTTAATATTTTATCTACCGTATGTTCCTTATCGCCCGGATTAATCCGTTCAGGGGAATAACCCACAAAAAAATCAACATTAAATTGCAATCCCGATATTCGTTCTAAAACAGGGACACATTCGTCTTCGGTAACTCCCGGATACACGGTCGATTCATAAATTACGACATCCCCTTTTTTTAGTACTTTACCAACCGTCTCCGAAGACTTATACAACGGAGTCAAATCGGGACGGTTATTTTTGTCTACCGGAGTGGGTACGGTAACGATATAATACGCACAATCGGCAATATCAGCTACTGCAGCAGTACAATACAATCCGACGGCCTCACCCGGTTGGTTCAGCAGTACTTCTTGTAGGCTTTCGGCATCTAATTCGAGGGTAGTGTCAATTCCCTGCTTAAGGGAAGCGATCCGGCTTTGATTAATATCAAACCCTACTACCGCATATTGGGTGGCAAACAATCGTGCCAATGGCAATCCGACATACCCCAACCCTATTACCGCAATTTTATTGTTTGAACCCATTTATTATATAGAAGTAACAACCGTTAATTTCAGTCCACCGCTTCGCGACTCCAACCCACAAATAAGGAGCTGAAGCCATGATAATTTTGTGTGCAAATATAGAAACAATTAACCATTTTCTCTACAATTAAAATCATTCGTAAAATCATTATTTAGGGCTCACAAAACAAAAAAAACGCAAACGACTTATAACCAACCCAAAAGCTCTTTTTCCAATCACTTTTCAGCAAAAAAAAATCACCTAATTTGGTGATAAAAAAAGACAATATCCCACAGAAAAAGTGATTCATAATTAACATTTTTTGATTAATAATTTAAAACCATAATATACGAAAAACTGAGTTCGATTAATAAGATGCTGATTATCCATAATTTTCATAATCCTGCAAGGTTTTCAAAACCTTGTAGGATTAATAATTTCAATAATTATATGAAAAACAATCCGTTGGGTAAAATTATCAAAAACGTCAGTTCGAGTGTTTTTTGCGTAATGAAATGAAGCAAAAAATGTATCGAGAACCGTTTTTGATGATAAATTTTCTTGTTCTCGATACGATTCGCCGCGGCGAATCACAACTGACGAAAATTCACAATCAAAAACAATTTCACCCAACGGGTGAAAAACAGTATTTTTATTAATCGAACTCAGGTAAAAAGCGTTATCCGGGAAGAGACATCCCTAGGCAAAAGAACCAGACGCAAATAGAAATGGAATGGCTGCTATGCCCAAACAGCATTTAAAAAAACAAAAACACAGGAACACCCCACACCCCACTGTCATCCTGAGCTTGTCGAAGGACACAACCCACAACCCACAACCCACAACCGACAACCCACAACCCACTGTCATCCTGAGCTTGTCGAACGACACGACCCACAACCCACTGTCATCCTGAGCCTGTCGAAGGACACAACTCACAACCCACAACCTACTGTCATCCTGAGCCTGTCGAAGGACACAACTCACAACCCACAACCCACAACTCACTGTCATCCTGAGCCTGTCGAAGGACACAACCCACAACAGACAACCCACAACCCACTGTCATCCTGAGCCTGTCGAAGGACACAACCCACAACAGACAACCCACAACCCACTGTCATCCTGAGCTTGTCGAAGGACACGACCCACAACAGACAACTCACAACAGACAACTCACAACTCACTATTTCCACTTCATTTTCAAAACACAACCCAACGACTCCAACACCAACACATAATGCGTTTTATTGACCTCTTGAACAATGGCTTCTTGTGCTGCGAAAGGACCTGAATCTAAGGTGATCTTATCTCCAACTTGAAATCGACTGACAGAAACCTCAAATGATTCGGGTTGATCCAACCATTTTTTGATGGTGGCAATTTCCTTATCTTTCACAATGGCGGGTTTGCCCAACCAAAACAAATAGCGCACCACTCCAGGCGACTGAAAGACCAAATTCCTGTCGGATTCAGCAAGCTGAACAAAAATATAGGAATTAAAAAGAGGAACCTGAACCTTTTTCTTCCGGTCAGACCACTGTTTGAGCTGCGTAATCAACGGGCAATAAGTCGTTATACCTAATTCCGTCAATTGCTCCGCTACCTTTTTCTCCCATTTCGGTTTTGTATACACTACATACCAATTCATATTCATTATTTTTTTACAGCAAAGGCACTAAGGCACCATTATTTATTATTGTTTTCTTAATATTAAAAAGTATCGTGATTACACCATTTAGATTTAAAAATCAATCCTTTGTCAGTTCGAGGCAGTATTTTCATTCTAAAAAAATTATCGAGTTACTTACATAAATACCAATGCTAAGTCTAATGAACTCGTACTTGGTTTGTTTTTTTTTAACAGCTGTGATAACTTTACACTAATATCATCAAATGGATATTTTTCTTTAAAACAAAAAAACACACCCCTAACCCCTCTCAAGAGGGGAATTCGACCCTGCTAACATTAAACCTTTAGTTGTTTTTTATGTAAATAAGTCGAAAAAATTATAAAGCAACGATACAGCTTCACCGTCAATTCCAGTAAATTTTCAGAAAATGCGAGCAGCTTTTTTTTTAGAAAATTGTATCGATACCCCTTTTTAATAAAACAAAATAAACAACTTACCAAAGGACACTTGTCTTCCAACTGTTCAATTTTCATCACTCACAACTCTTATCCGCCCTCAAATAAAAAGCGTAGAAAACAACGAAGAAGTGAAGTGGCAGCAGTCCACGAGTGAAGTCCGAAGGACAAACGGCTTGGGCTGCGGAACATTTGAAATTAAAAGGAGGACTGCCAGTGGCAGTCCGGTAAATAATTACAATATTTTCAAGCTTTTTATTTGCAGGCTTGAAATTGAAGATTCATGAATACCAAAATACAATAAGAACGTATGAATATTTTTTTGTTTCTTTTTTGATCAAGCAAAAAAGAAAATTGGTAAATCTAATTTTCACTTTCAATAAAAACGTCATTGGTAAGCCAATTTTTTTTTAGCAATCTAAAATAACGTTTCGACTTCCCCGTCAGTTCGTAATTCGCCGCGGCGAATTGTATCGGGAACCACTTTTAATAAAACAATATGAACAACTTATCAAAGGACACTTGCCTTCCAACTGTTCACTTTCTATCACTCACAACTCTTAGCCGCCCTCAAATAAAAAGCATAGAAAACAACGAAGAAATGAAGTGGCAGCAGTCCACGAGTGAAGTCCGAAGGACGAACGGCTTGGGCTGCGGAGCGGAACTTCAAGGTAGTTTTCAAGCTTTTTATTTGCAGGCTTGAAATCGAAGATTCATGAATACCAAAATACAATAAGAACGTATGAATATTTTTTTGTTTCTTTTTTGATCAAGCCAAATCGAAGATTCAGACACCCGAGCGCAGCGAACAGGCGAAGCAAACACCACTTATAATAAAAGTTGAAGTAAGCTAAAAAAGAAAATGAGGAAATCATAATTTTTCACTTCCAATTAACCATCACTTCGACGTATGATTTTTACTCTAAAAAAGCACTATAAAATGCCGTATTAAAACTTGCTTTGTTTTGTTACAGCCCCTTGACTGTGGCAGCCGGGCACCCGCTTTTCGAAGATTCTGAAAAAATCCAACCCTGTTTGATCCGCCGCGGCGGAGAGTTGGTTGGATTTCAGAATGGAGAAAATAGCGGGTCGGCGAACAGTCTTGGGCTAGCCTTTTTTGGTTCTTTTTTGGGCAATGCAAAAAAGAACAGACGCTAATTAAAAACAAGAATGTGTTTGTTTTTAGACAACTACATTTTATTATCAATCTAACATCCTATTTATTAACAAAAAAATTACGAACCAATCCCTTGATAAACAAACCCAATCGCCTCCAATTCGGCACGATCCAACAAATTCCTCCCATCAAACAAAAAAGCCGGTTTTTGCATACTATCATAAATCCTTTGCCAGTCATAACCCAAAAACTCATCCCACTCCGTCAACACAGCAATCGCATGCGCACCGGAACAGGCCGCATACGGATCTTCAAACGAAGTCACACAACTGCGATTCGCCTCGGCTGTTCTTGTTTCCAAATAATCCAAATCAGCCAAAACTTTTTTGGCAGACACTTTAGGATCATACACGGCAATATGAGCCTGCTCATTGATTAAATCATCGGCAACATAAATCGCGGCAGATTCCCGGGTATCGTTGGTGTCTTTTTTGAAAGCCCAACCCAAAAAAGCAATTTTTTTATCGGCAACCGTATTGTAAAGCGTTTGAACAATCTTATTCGAAAAACGTTTCTTTTGGTGGTCATTCATGATAATCACCTGTTCCCAATAATTCGCCACTTCATTCAACCCATAGGATTTGGCAATATAAACCAGATTCAAAATGTCTTTCTGAAAACAGGAACCTCCAAAACCAACGGATGATTTAAGGAATTTAGGCCCAATCCGGCTGTCCATACCGATAGCTCGCGCCACTTCATTGATATCAGCACCCGTTTTTTCACACAACTCCGACATCGCATTGACAGAAGAAATACGTTGCGCTAAAAAAGCATTGGCAGTCAGTTTTGACAATTCTGAGGACCATACATTAGTCGTCAGAATCTTATCGGCATCGACCCAATGGGCATACACATCCACTAGGGCTTGTATCGCTTTTTGTCCTTCTGCTGTTGCAACTTCTCCCCCGATTAGGATACGATCCGGATGCAACAAATCAGAAATGGCAGTACCTTCGGCCAAAAATTCCGGATTCGACAAAATTTGAAATTTCACTCCGTTCCCGGTAGTATCCAAAATGCTTTTAATGGCCTCAGCCGTTCTCACCGGCAAAGTCGATTTCTCGACCACTATTTTATTGTCTTTGGAAACTTTGGCAATTTGTCGGGCGCACAACTCGATATATTTCAAATCGGCTGCCATTCCTTTTCCCTTTCCATAGGTTTTGGTTGGCGTATTCACCGAAATAAAAATCAGTTGGGCTTCATCAATGGCTTTTTCCACCTCGGTAGAAAAAAACAAATTCCGCCCTCTGGCCTCAGCTACAATGGCAGACAAACCCGGTTCGTATATGGGAATAGTATTCACATCTTCATTATTCCAGGCCGCGATTCGCTCTTCGTTTAAATCCACAACCGTCACTTGTATGTGCGGACATTTTTGGGCAATAACAGCCATCGTAGGTCCCCCAACATAGCCTGCTCCAATGCAACAAATTTTTGTAATTTTCATTTATTCTGTTTCTGTTTTTCTTTTTGTACAATTCACAACTCAACACTCACTGTCATCCTGAGCTTGTCGAAGGACACAACTCACAACCCACTGTCATCCTGAGCCTGTCGAAGGACACAACTCACAACCCACTGTCATCCTGAGCCTGTCGAAGGACACAACCCACAACTGAGAACCGACAACCCACAACCCACAACCGACAACCAACAACCCACAACCCACTGTCATCCTGAGCCTGTCGAAGGACACAACTCACAACTGAGAACCGACAACTACTTCAAATTATTCCAATACCAATCCACCGCTTCTTTCAAGCCTTCCTGCAAAGAAAATTTCGGATGGTACCCCAACAATTCCTTTGCCTTATCGATACTCGCTAACGAATGCGGGATATCCCCTGCCCGGTTTGGACCATATTCGATGGCAACATCGGCTATTTTTGGATTATAGTCTGACAAATACGCCTTCAAATACCCGACTAAATCGTTCAGGGTATTTCGGTCCCCATAAGCCGTATTAAAAACGGTATTCAAAGCCTCCTTGTTGGTCGTGGTCATTGCCAACTCATTCATCTGAATCACGTTGTCGATATAGGTAAAATCCCGGGAGTAATTCCCATCCCCATTAATCTTAGGAGACTCCAACTCCATCAATTGCATGACAAATTTCGGAATGACCGCGGCATACGCTCCTTTGGGATCCTGTTTTCTTCCAAAAACATTAAAATAACGCAATCCGATACTCTCCAATCCATAGATGCTGCTGAAAATTTCGGCATACAATTCATTCACGTATTTCGTAATGGCATAAGGGGAAAGCGGTTTCCCAATCACTTCTTCTACTTTTGGTAATCCTGCCGAATCCCCATAAGTCGAAGAACTCGCCGCATATACAAATCGTTTTATTTTGACATCACGGGAGGCGACTAACATATTCAGAAAACCCGACACATTCACCTCATTCGTAGTAATCGGATCGGCAATAGAGCGCGGAACCGAACCTAACGCCGCCTGATGCAACACATAATCGGCTCCTTGAACCGCTTTCTGGCAATCGGTTAAATTTCTAATATCCCCTTCAATCAAACTAAAATTAGGATGATTGATATAATCCTTTATGTTATGACGATGCCCTGTAGCAAAATTATCAAAACAAACTACCTCGTGTCCTTTTGATAAAAAATAATCACACAGATTAGATCCTATAAAGCCGGCTCCTCCTGTTATAACAATTTTACTTTTATGTATTCCTTCCATTCCCATCCAATTTTTCTGTTATCCCTTTCTGAATTTTGCTGCTATTTTACCCAAAATGGTTTTCGGCTTATGTTCTTCATGATAACCGTTGGCATAACTTCCGTAGCCGTAGCTATACCCATACCCAGTACCATATTTGGCTTTGTTTTCAAATCCATTCAAAATAATACTCGTGTTTTTTAACTCTCCACGTTTGACCCTGTTATTCAGCAGCGTTATCATTTCTTTTTTAGTAAAGTTCTGTCTGACGATATACAAAGTAACATCACAATACTGATCCAGTTCTAAGGCATCAGACACCAAACCAACAGGAGGCGTATCTAAAATAATATAATCATACTTCTTTTTTAATGCTGCCATAATCTCAGCCATGGCATCACTCATAATCAATTCAGAAGGATTGGGTGGTACCGGCCCCGATAGTATAACATCCAAACTCGGAATATGGGTCGGATTAATAACATCATCAATGGTTTTTTGTTGGATCAAACAATTGACAATTCCGGCATCATTAGACAAATTAAATTCTGTTGACAGCTTAGGCTTTCTTAAATCCAAACCAACAATCACCGTTTTTTTTCCGCTTAACGCAAATACAGTGGCTATATTTATAGAACAAAAGGTCTTCCCTTCCCCACTTACGGAAGACGTTATCATGAGTGTTTTACCTCCGTCTACATGTTGTTGCTTATAGAGATACTGAAGCGACGAACGAATAGCCCTGAAGGATTCAGAAAGAGCCGATTTAGGTTTGTCAAAAACAGCCAAATCCGTAATTTCTTTATTCAATCCCACAACTCCGATTAAAGGAATTTGGGTCTGCTTACTAATATCTTCTACATTTTGAATCGAATTATTGATAAAGAAAATAGCAAAGACAATGATTAACGGAATCAATAATCCGAGAAACAAGGCTAATACATAATTTACCGTTGTTTTAGGTCCAATCAAACCGCCTCCAACATCTTTTGCAGGATCTATAAAATGAATATCCGATAAATTAGCGGCTTTAACAATATCCGCTTCACTTCTTTTTTGAAGAAATGTACTGTAAATGTTATCGCTTAAATCGTATTTCCTTTTTATCTTAATCAATTCCTGTTGATCATCCGGAAGTTGTTTAATAGTACTTTCCGCTTCATTAATTTTACTGTTGATCATAGCCAAATCATAGTGCAGGGAAGCTTTTGCAGAAGCAATATTTTCCAGCAATACATTTTTGACGGCTTGCATCTGATTGTCAAAATCTTTGAAAATCTTATCACTTTTTACGGCATACGCCATTTCTGAACGCTGGGTAGAAAGCGCAATCAGTTTTGACACATTAACCACAATATTGGGATCTTCAATACCTGCAACAGAAGGGGCAGGAAGTCGGGAATAATCAACACTGTTTTTCAAATACGATTTTAACGAATTATAATAAGCCATTTTACGGTTTATCTCGTCTTTTTTGACATCAAATTCCAAAATTTTATCCGAGAATTTAGCACCATCATCTTCAATAGCATAGATGTTTTTATCTTTCTTGAAGGTCTTCAATTCATTTCCGGTTTCCTTCAATTGGGATTCCATCGCCACTAAAGTACTGTCGATAAAATTTATGGTATTGATTGCAAATCGATTTTTGTCATCCAATTGTCTTTTGATAAGCATCTTAACCGTTGCATTGAGATACGCAACCATTCGGGCTTTATTGGTTCCTTGCATACCAAGGGTAATGATAGAACCTCCTTTATCATCGGTATGAACATCAATGCCTTTATAACGGGACACCGTTCCGTCAAAATCATTAAACCGTACAAAATATTCCTTCCCTTTATAAAATCCGGGAGTATTGTTTATTTGTAATTTCCAATGTAAAAACGGCAATGAAACCTGTTCTCCTACCCTATATTTTTTAACAAATTCACCAACAACCACTGCCGTATTACTGTAAGAATCATCCGCGTAAGTAATCAATGAAACCGTTGGATTCTCAAACGGAATCCGAATTTCATATTCGGTTGCGCTTATAAACTTAATTTTAATAAGATTGCCCGCCAGTTGCCCTTTGGATTTATTGATGAAAACAGAAAAAGGAACGGCACCATAAGCATCCTCAAGATTATACTTTCCCTGGATTAAATAGTCTATGTAAAATTGTAATTGATCAACCACTAATTCATTATGGGATCGGGATTGCAGCGTGGTAGATATGGTTTGCACCTGGTCTGAAGTTCCTCCCCAGTTGAAGACTAAACTGGTATTGGAAGTAAAAAGAGGATTGCTTTCTTCTTTAACAGAAATCAGCGTTTCCATACTGTAAATTTTTTCTTTACGGATATTGGTCTGATAAGCAATCGTGAAAGTGATGATTAAACTGAATAAAAACCACTTCCAATAACTGGCTATCTTTATCAAAAACCCTTTAAAGTCAAAACTTAGCTGGTTTTCAAAAATTGAGAAATCTTTTATATCTAACATTTTTGAAGTCTAAATTAATTTTTTAACAGTAAAAAAGTGGTTGTTGCCAATGACAATAAAGTTATTATCGTACTCAAGGATTCAATTCCTGTTTTTCCTGTCCCCCAGGATTTTTGTCTGAGTGGTTTTACATAAATATAATCATTGGGTTGCAGATAAAAATAAGGAGAATTCATCACGTTGATATCGGTAAGATCAACATCATGCATTTCACTTCCATTAGGAGTTTGCCTGATAATCGTTACCGCTTTCCTATTCCCTGTCACGGTTATATCCCCTGAATTGGCTATAGCTTCCAAAATAGTGACGTGATCCTGAAACAAGGTTTTAGTTCCGGTGCTCCCCACTTCTCCATTGATGGTATATCTGAAACCTGCCAGTTTTACGGTTACAAAAATATTGGCTTCTTTCTTAAAATATTCCTCCAACAATTGTTTCTCAATTTTACCCCTTACCTCTTCAAGCGTATAACCAATGACATTCATTTCTCCTAAAACAGGCATCCTGATATTCCCATGATCGTCTACCGTAAATCCATTAAAATACAATGCCGATTCTGACTTGGCAGTACCCATCTCTGCTTCATTGGTTGTACTAAAAATGGAAACCAGTTTGGGATCAATGGCCTTTATATTGATACTTAAAACATCATTGGTTTGCAATCGATAGGGTTTTGATTCAACCGCAGTAATAGAAGTTTGTACAGCTGTATTATCTTTTTTCTGCAAATAAACCAAATCATGAGTTGAAATACAGGAAGTAAACAACACACCAATACTCAGTAATAAATAAAACAGATACCTACTCATCTTTATATTTTAGATAACAAATATAGCTTTTCATTTACTATATTAAAAACTTCGTTATTTTTTAAACGATTTAATTATTCTTGAGAGACTTTTCAAATGGCACCCGTTGCAATATACTTCTTCCTAAAGTAACTTCATCAGCATATTCCAATTCATCCCCAACCGCTATGCCTCGGGCAATGGTAGAAAGAATCACATCGGTATCGGCAATTTGTTTATAAATATAAAAATTCGTGGTATCTCCTTCCATAGTAGAGCTTAAAGCAAATATTACCTCATTCACATTTCCTGATTTTACTTTTTCCACCAAGGTAGCGATCTTGAGTTGACTTGGACCTACTCCGTCAATGGGCGAAATTTTACCCCCTAAAACGTGGTATACGCCTCTGAATTGACCTGTATTTTCAATAGCCATCACATCCCGAATATCTTCTACCACACAAACCAGTTGGTGGTTTCTCTTTTCATTGGAACAGATTTCGCACATCTCATTATCCGAAATATTATGACAACTATTGCAATACTTGATATCCTCCCGCATAGTAGTTAAAGCCTGCGCCAAAAAACAGGTTTGTTCTTTAGGTTGTTTCAGCAAATGCAACACCAACCGCAAAGCGGTTCTTTTTCCAATTCCCGGTAGTTGCGCAATTTCGTTAACTGCCTTTTCTATAAGTTTTGAAGAAAATTCCATAAACAATCAAGAGTAGCGAACGCTAATACCTATTAAGGGTTAGCAAAGTCAAAGTACAGGCTACTTCTGCCTTGATAGTATTCAAATCCAAAAGTTGGTACAACTCGGGATTTTCAGTTCCAGGATTAAAAATGACACGTTTGGGTTTGGCTTCCACAATATAATTATAATAATCCCGCTGACGCAATGGATTCAAATACAACGTAATCGTATCTATATTTTTTAACGGAATTGCTTTCGTTTGAATTGTAACTCCGGCTACCTCTCCTGCATTCTGACCAACAGCAAGTACTGAATGTCCTTTTTCTACCAATAATTCAATTGCTCTGTATGATGCTCTATTGGTTTTTGAAGAGGCTCCAAGAACTAACGTTTTTTTGTTTTTCATTTTATTCTTATTTTCAACAAAAGTACTAAAATACTAATGCAACCCGTTGGGTGTAATTATTAAAAACGTCAGTTCGAGTGTTTTTTGTGTAGTAAAACGGAACAAAAAATGTATCGAGAACCGTTTTTAATGAAATTTTTCTTGTTCTCGATACAATTTTCTGTCGA
>JACCDQ011467196.1_pt1 | contig 77198 bp, 110 predicted proteins | sample 7446031 | NCBI WGS metagenome assembly JACCDQ01 (sample SAMN15323442, study PRJNA562643) | freshwater metagenome | isolation source: river surface water | place: USA:Blue River Watershed | collected 2017-08-17
GAACGGAAACACATCAGCTAACACCCAGGCTTACCTAGATGGTGTTGGTCAGACATTTGGTGGTGCTCGCACTACTCGTGTTCTTGGTGTAGACGTTCAGGAAGTTCCTTACTACCCTGCAGGTTATGTAGACCTTACATTCCCTCAGAACCGTGTTTGGGGTTTCCAGCGTGACATCACCGTGAACCGTGAGTACAAGCCAAAGAAGGACACCATTGAGTACACCGTATTCGTACGTTTCGGTATTCAGTGGGAGGAAGAGGATGCCATTGCATTCGCTGACGCAGGAGCAGATTCGTAATCTGCAACTACCCTTTGAGAGGGGGCAGGGCTTAGGCTCTGCCCTCTTTTGCATTATATTCTGATATAATTAATATTTAGGAGGTTATTATGTCAAATGAAACTAATAACGAAACAGACGCTATTGTAGAAACTTTTAATAATGAAGCCGAGGCAGTAGCAAAGTTGGTAGAGGCATATGAAGATGCCGTAGCAGAGCAGACCGCTAAGATCGAAGAGGCTGTTGCTGAAGAGGGTGCAATCATTGTGCCAGAAGCAGAAAAGACACAGCCAGCACTGGCACCAATTGAGAACGGTGTTATGGGAACTGCTGTAATTGAAAAGACAGAAAAGAAGAAGTCTGCAAAGCCAAAGGTAGAGGGCGAAACTGTTGCCGTATACTCAAAGAGAAACATCTCTTGGACCTATGTAGGAGAACTAACTAAGGGCTACAATGTTATCCCAGCGTCTAAACTAGACATGTGGCTAACTCGTGAAGGCGTTCGTGTTGCAACTCCAGAAGAGGTTGCTAAGGGGTTTGGTCTCTAAATGGAAATCTTGAGAGTGCCACCATATCCAATTACCACTACGTGGACTTTGCCAATCGCAGATGCCCTATATAATCTATACGTAGAGGATTTGGTGGACCACTCGATAGAATGGTCTGAGATCACGTCAGACTCAAACGGTAAGGCAGAGTACGTCTTGCCACTAACAAAGGTTCAATACGATAGACAGTTCTTGGTCAGATTCTACGATGAAGATAAAGAGCACGTACTATATGAATCGAACCTTGACATTATCCGTCCGTACACCAATCCAGCAGACCTGGGAACTACTGCATCAGAAGTTGCGGAATATAAAAAATTTGAACTTATTGCAAGATCACTTATTGACACATACACTGGTATAGGATTCTATAACCATAAATCTATTATGCAAATTATTGGAAATGGGTTAGACTATATGCCAGTATGGAGAGATGCAAACCGTGTCCTTAAGGTATATGAGAACAACGTTCTTATTTATGATATCGATACACCAGATACTAACGTATTTGACTACAAGGTAACTCTGGACAACTCTGCAATTGTGAAGGTATTTACAGGGCAGACAAACATCATCAGCACTCAAAGACCAACACTTCCAATCGCTCGTGGAGATTATATCTACGACTCACGCAACTATGGAACATTTGCAAAGGGTGCAGACTACCTATTCGTTCTTGACGAAGGATTCCGTGCAATTCCACCAGACATCGAGAGAGCAGTGTTAATGCTTATCGATGACCTGAAATGCGGAAGACTCGACTACTACCAAAAGTATGTAACAAACTACAATACTGACCAATACAGAATTCAATTCGATAAGAAGATGCTAGAAGGAACAGGTAATCTTATAGTAGACAAAATGCTTGAGAAGTATATGAAGTCTATTACTAAAGTTGGGGTGCTATAGTGGCTATTTGCGAACCAACAAGTTTTACCATGCCAATGCTTGCAGACGTTTACTACCCAATCGTTGAGCAGGGTGCACTTGGAAATGTTAAAAAGCAATGGGTGTTAGATAGGTCAATAGCCTGTAGCCTAACTCCTGCAGGATCAAAATCTGGCGAGGAGATTGCTCCCAATGCCAACATTACTCAGGAAAAACTTCTTATTGGTAGGGTTGGCTCAGACCCGAGGGTATCAAGCAAAGATGCTAAGAACGCCATTACAAACATCATTATAACCAACATTAGAGATAAGTATGGAAACCACATCTATACAGAGACCTCTGGTCCACGTGCTGGAAAGTCAACAATCTTTGAGATAGCAACTAATGAGCCTTTCGTAAATCCTTTCGGCAATGTTGAATACTACAAACTAATCCTGCGTAGATCTGAAAACCAGGGAGCAGAAGTTTAATGCTAACAGCAACCTTCGATATGACACAGTTTGACAGAGCAATGAAGAATATTCTTGGATACTCTGTTGGATTTTTAGATGGTGTCGAGAAGGGCAAGAATGTCTTTAGAGAAAATGTTGGAAAACTCGCTCTCGAAGAACTGAAAGACTTTATAGACTCGAATGCAAGGGTAAATCCACAAGCACTACACCACGTATATGAGTGGAACAAAACTGGATCTCCATCAGCAAGGCTATTTGATATTTCGTATACAGCAGCAACTGGTGGACTTACTTTTAATTCAACCTTTAGACAGTCAATGTCCATCAAGGATGGCTCAAGAGTCCCATTCTACAATAAAGCAAAGATTATGGAAGAAGGCATTCCAGTTGTAATCAAGCCAAAGAATGCAGAGAAACTTGTATTCAGTGCTGATGGAGAAACCATCTTCTCTGACGGACCAATCACAGTATCAAATCCTGGTGGAGATGTTCGTGGAGAATATCAAAAAACTTTTGACCTATTCTTTAGAGCATACTTCACCCAGTCTTTTTTGAGAAATAGCGGTATCATTGAATATATCAAAAACGCAAAAGACTTTGAGGCAAAATTCTCACAGGCTACAAGAGGTGGAAGATCTCTGGGCGTAGCAACAGGATATAAATGGATAGCAGGAGCAGGTGTAAGATAAATGGCATACGCATACCCACCAATTTTTATTAACAAATATCTACAGGAAAAACTAGGGGTAGACTCATATGGGAACTCTCTACCATTCTTCCCAACAACACCAACAAACCTGGAAGACCTAACAAGCACATTCCCAGATGGTCAGTTCGCAGTATATGACAGAATGCTTAAGTACCGCAGAAACCCATTTCCACACATTAAGTCAGAGCAACTTCTATACTACTTCTACAAGACAGTGGACGGTATTGAGAAACTTATTGAGAATACTCAGAAGGTGCAAGACCTACTCGATAGAGAAGATGAATCTGCCCAAGAACTAAATCTATGGATAAAGAATCTGCCAAGAACATCAAGCGGAAACATTGTGTTTGGCAATGATCCACAAGAGTTTGAGCCAGTATTTTTCCACAACATAAAGGTCTATCAACTTGAAGAAACAAGAGACATTGTAGACTTTGCTACAGCCAGAACCTATGCTGGTAATAAGATTATTATTGATTATAACTGGCATAAAAAAGCATAATTACCAAAAGGCTGGTATACTTAATCTTGAGGAAACACGCCTATTAAATCCATAAAGAAATAAGAGGTGAATATTATGGCTTACAAACGTGGTACGAATGCCAACATTATCGTTGGTGCTGCATCGCTCTTCACATTCGAAGACGGTGAACTTACTGCTGCAGACCTTCCAGCATACGTTGCTGGTGAGGCTTACAACACTACCCTAACAGGAGATGCTTCTGCTCTAAACGGTTACGTTTCGACAGATGGTTTCCGTAACGTTGGTTACACAAGCAATGGTTTGGAACTACAGTTCCAGCCTGACTTCGGTGAAGTTCAGGTTGACCAGATCCTTGACGTTGCTAAACTTTACAAGCAGGGAATGCAAGTTAACATGAACACTACCTTTGCTGAGGCAACCCTAGAGAACCTTCTCTTCGCAGTTGCAGGTAAGGGTGGAGCGAATGGTGACCTTGACGTTACAAACGTAAACGAGAAGGTTCTGAACTTGACCGCTGGCGAACTGGGCGAATGCCCAATCGAGCGTGGTCTTGTTGCTGTTGGTCCTGGTTCAGGTGACTGCGACCCAACAGAACTAACCGAACGTGTATACGTCGCTTACCGTGCTCTTTCAATCGAAAGCGTAACTGTATCGGCAAAGCGTGACGAGGCAACTCAGTTCGAAGTATCATTCCGCCTACTCCCAAGTGACAACACTGCTCACAACGGACACTACGGAAAGATCATCGACCGCACATACACTCCAGCATCGTAATCGATGTTATAACTTAATATAGGGGAAACCGTCCAGTTTAAAGACTGGGCGGTTTTCTATTTGGTATACTTGTAGGATGGCTACAAAAATATATAACACTGCGGTAGTGCACTTGCTAGATGACCGCAAACTATACCTGACACCATTAAAGATACGCTATCTGAGAGAGTTCATGGACGAGTTTGAGAATGTTAAAGAGGCAAAGGGTGACTCGGACGCAATATCATACCTATCAAGATGCGTTGTTATTGCTATGCAACAGTATTGCCCAGATATTAAAACGGTAGAGGAGTTAGAAGACCTTGTAAACCTACCTACCATATATAAGATCCTTGAGATAGCAGCAGATATTAAGATAAATGATAAGTCAGAAGAGGCTGTAAAGAAACAAGCAACTGAAAGTGACTCCACGTGGGATACTTTGAATCTGGCGAAGATTGAATCTGAAGTATTTCTGATGGGAACCTGGAAAGATTATGAAGATTTGGAACTATCACTGTCGATGCCAGAGTTGACAGAAACACTTAATGCAAAGAGAGAGCATGACTACGAGCATAGAAAGTTCCTGGCAGCAATCCAGGGCATTGACATTGAGGCAAATCAGAAGAGCAATGCTTGGGAAGATCTCAAGGCAAAAGTATTCAGTGGTGGAAAAGCAAAAGATGGAAACGATATCCTTGCATACCAAGGTGTTAGTGCACAAAAGGCAGGCTTCGGCATTGGCATGGGGCTTGGGTATACCAAAATTACTGAATAAAAAGATAAATCAATTATGTTATAATAATATAGACCTTTAAAGGAGGACACAAAATGGCAACTACCGTTAACGAAGAAAAGACTATTACTCTTATCGATGGTACTTCATTTAATGTGCGACCACTAAAGATCTCTCTACTTCGCTCATTCATGGAGAAGTTTGAGAAGATCTCTGAGGTTGCAGAAGACAATACAAAATCAATGGACTTACTTCTGGAGTGCGTTGTTATTGCTCTTAAGCAATACAAGCCAGAGTTGGCTGAAAAGCCAGAGGCTCTAGAAGATTTGATCGACCTTCCAACAGTCTATCAGATTGTGGAAGAGGCATCGGGCATTAAGTTGACTGGTGCAAACGGACTTATTTAGTCCAAAAAAAATAAATTAAAAGAGGTGTTTCTGGATGGCTGATGCTCAGGCTAATATTGAATTAGGCATTGATACTAGTCAGGCTTTGGCTAATCTGAAGGCTTTACAGTCTCAGATATCAGCCTTCCAGACATCTATGGCAAAGGGGTCAGCGACCCAGGCAGCCAATGCAGCGAAGATAAGACAAAATCTTCTAAATGACATAAATGCTACAAACAAATTTGCAGCCAGCATAACAGACATTAAGACCACTACAGAGTCTTTCACCCAATCACTTGAGAAAAACAAACTCTCAATGGGGCAATACTTTAAATTTGCTGGTGGTGCTTCAAAATCTTTCGGTAAACTTTTCGGTACCGAAATGGCTACTATCGAAAAGGTAGCAAGAGAACGAGTAAAGTCTCTACAAACACAATATATCCAACTCGGTCGTGACGCTAATGGTGCGATGAAGGCTATCGCAGTCCGACCTCTGATGTTGGATATGGATAATCTTGCAACCAAGACTGCAATTGCTGCACAGAAGCAGCAGATTCTAAACCAACTACTTAAGCAAGGCTCTACAAACCTTCTAAACTTTGGTAAGAATACCCAATGGGCTGGTCGCCAACTTATGGTTGGTTTTACTGTGCCACTATCTATGGCAGGTACTGCAGCAGCAAAGACTTACATGGAGATGGAAAAAGCCATTGTTAAGTTCAAGCGTGTATACGGAGACCTAAATACAACTGGTGCAGAAACAGCAAAGACTCTGAATGACTTGCAGCAACTTGCTAACGAGTTTACAAAATATGGCGTAGCCGTAGCAGATACCATGGACATGGCTGCTCAAGCAGCAGCAACTGGTAAGATGGGTGCAGACCTTATTGCACAGGTTCAGCAAGCAACCAAACTTGCAGTTCTTGGTAACGTAGAACAGTCGCAGGCTCTCGAAACAACCATCTCCCTGACAAATGCATTTGGCACTGCAGCAGACCAACTTTCATCCAAGATCGACTTCCTCAACGCAGTTGAAAACCAAACTGTAACGTCTATTGAAGACCTAACTATCGCCATTCCAAAGGCTGCACCAGTTATTCAGCAACTTGGTGGAGACGTAGAAGACCTAGCATTCTTCCTTACAGCAATGAAGGAAGGTGGCATTAATGCGTCAGAAGGTGCTAACGCCCTAAAGTCTGGTCTTGCATCGATGATCAACCCAACTGCCAAGGCATCAGAGTTCCTTGCTGGTTTTGGAATTAACCTCAAGGGTATCGTCGAGGGTAACAAGGGAAACGTTAAGAATACCGTAGTAGAGGTAGCAAAGGCATTCGATACACTTGACCCACTAAACCGTGCACGTGCCATCGAGCAACTATTCGGTAAGTTCCAGTTTGCACGTATTTCTACTCTGTTCCAGAACGTAATTAAAGAGGGCAGCCAGGCACAGACTGTTCTTGGGCTAACACAGAACACTGCGGAAGAACTTGCGGTACTGTCTGAACGAGAACTAAATAAGATTTCAGAATCTCCGATGTACAAGTTCCAAAAGACACTTGAAGACATCAAGACAAAGATTGTTCCAATTGGAGAAGCCTTCCTAAAGATGATTACACCAATCATTGAGTGGGCAGGAACACTTATCGACAACTTTAACAAAATGGGTGACGGTGTCAAGAACTTCTGGATGACACTTGTTGCAGGTGTTGCTGGTCTTGGTCCAGTACTCCTTATGGGATTTGGTCTTGTTGCTAACGGTGTTGCAAACCTTATCAAGATGTTTGTTGGTCTAAAGTCTTGGTTCAACAGAACATCAGATTCGTCAAATGTCCTTGGTCAGTCTACTGCTTACATGACGCAGGAGCAGATCGATGCAGCAGCAGTCGCAGCATCTCTTGACCAAGCACACTCAAAACTTGTTCAGACATTCACATCTGAAGCAGGGTCTGTAGACCTTCTTCGTGCTGCATACGAGAAGGCAACTATTGCCCAACAACAATTTAGTACTGCAAACGTTATTCCAACAACAATTCCTGCAGCAGCACCAAAGGTAGCCAGTGTTCCAAGAACTGGATATTCTAATGGTGTGTTCTCTGTTCCAGGTCCAAAGGGTGCTGGAGATATTGTCCCAGCAATGCTTGAGCCAGGAGAGGCAGTAATTCCAGCAGATAAGGCTAAGAAGTACGGCGGTCTTATTAATGGAATCATTGCTGGAAACATTCCTGGTTTTGCTAAGGGAAGACGTGCTCCTAGTGACATCATGGCAGAAGAAATCATTTCTCCTCAAGTTGTTCAACAGGTAAAAGATGCATCTAATAAAATTGGAGATACCCCAAGGGCTATTCAGTCAGTCTTTGACTGGTTCCTACAAGAACTTGATGTTATTCACACAAGAACAGATAACAAGTCTGGAACTGCTATGGGAAATACTGAACAGCAGATTCAGCAGAGATTGCTTGCATGGGCAGATTCATTAGCAGAGCAAAAAGTTCAGGTATCAAATAAGGCAGAACTGCAAAAAGTATATAGACAGCCAGAGGGAACCGCAGTACACAAAATGTACTCTGGTATGGCAGGTAAAAAAGATGAGAAAGAGTTTGCTCACCTAGACACTGGTGCATCTATGAGGGCAGCAGATGTTCTAAAGTCTGTAACAATTACTGCAGAGAAGATGGTTAGAAATATTACCGATGTTGCAAAAATCTTCCCAGACATGCAGGCAGATGTAAAGACTGGTTTTGGAATTGGGCTACAGGGCAAACTAAACAATAGACTAAAGGAAGCATCTGGAGTTTCGCCAGACGAGTTCCTATCTGACTATAAGACAAGAGACATGTATAATGCCAAGGGCGATGGTAAGTGGAACGATCTTCTTAACATTACTGGAACTAACTTCGAGCAGATTAAGCCACAACTTGAGGCATATGATGCAGAACTGCTTAGACTTGTAGAAGAGCAGAAGGCTGCTGGAAGATCAATTGTAGTAGACAGTATCGATCAGGTCAAGGCGGCAAAAGCAAAAGCAACCGCTGCTGGAACACAATTTAACGATAATGATTATATAGTAATTGAAGACCTTGCAAACCAGGCACAAGAAAATATTAAGGGTGTTGCTACAGGCATCTACGATGTAATCCAAAAGGCAAAAGATACAGTCACCGAGGTTAGAATTCAGTTATCTGAGAAGCAGAAACAGATTCTAAAAGAAACTTATGGCAGAACATTTACTCAGAGTATGGGTGGTGGATCAAACAAGTTCCGTGGCGAAGGTGGTGCAGGATTTGGTCTCGAATCACAAGCAGCAAAGGATGCAGCAGCAAAACATGCAACAGCAATCGGTCAAAAGAACTTTAATGATCAAGCACAAAAGACTGCGGACACCCACTCAGAGTCAAAGCGTACAAAGCAGATTGCTAAAGATACCGTCGATGGCTTCATTAATGAGGTTGGAAGATCAAAAGAAAAGATTTCTGGAACTGCCAAGAACCTAATAGATGCACTGAAGTCAGGATTTGACAGTAGACTGCAGCAAATTGGCAACGGTATGACATCAGCCCTGCCTGACCCTAATGAGGTACAAAAACTTACCAAGAAGAATAGAATTGCAATTGCTGAGGCAGTTAAGAATCAGGGAAATATCTACGACAACCTCAATACCAAGGTAATGGTTGTTGCTCAAGGATTCAATGAAGCAGCAGTTGCTGCTCAGAGTGCAGCCAATGCAACACAAATGGAAACTGATGCAACTGTAGAAAACACTGCTGCTACCAATAGCAACACTGCTGCTACAGAAGTAAACACAGGCTCAACAAATGCAGACACTCAACGCAAGGGCGTTGACTGGAAGAATTTCTTCACAGATACAAATGGCAAGGATGCTTCTGGTGCTCGTAACAAGGGCTTTATGGGAATGATTGGTGGCACAAGCGGAATCAAAAAGGGCTTTGGTGGTGCTTCTGCCGCTGTTGGTATGGCTGCTATGGTTCCAGGTGCTATCGGTCAGGCAGCCCAAGCAATTATTGGTCCAATTGGTATGGCTACTGCTGCCATGTCGATGATCCCTGGTCCTGCTGGTCTTGTTGCTGGAGGTCTTGCACTTGTTGCTACTACCACAATGGCTGTAGTAGAAATGCTAAATCAGAACCGCAAGAAGGCAGCGGAACTTCAAGAAAACCTAAGTTCAAGCAATAAGGCTATGGCTAAGTATGCAGAGTTTGCAAAGAAGGTAACTGCATCAGAAGTTATGAACAAGAGACGTGAATCACAACTTGGTGTATTTAACTATGCTCCTGGAAAGAAGTCATTTGGAACATCATTCGTCGAGTCAGATGCTGGAAAGCAATTGCTTACCGCTATTGGCGAAGAAACCAAGAAGGGTAGAGGAACAGAGTCTGCCCAGACGCTTGTGACCAACCAACTTCTAGCAGCAGTAACCTCTGGAGCATTGACATCAGCACAGGCAAGAAGCGTATCCGCTGCACTTGGAACTGCACTGGGAGACCAAACATTCGCAATGAAGGTAACTGGAGATCTGCTATCTCTAACTGGACCAGATGGAGAAAATCTTACGAAGGACCCACTACAACTAAGAATGGATGTTGTAACTAAGGGTGCAGAAGTCTTAGATTCACTGAAGGCAGACATGGAATCTGCCACTGCTGCAGGAACCAATGGCTGGGATTACGTCCTCGATATCGCAACACTTGGAATCTCTGCAGGAATTAGATACCAAGACAATCTTGGCAAGGCTGCAGCAAGATGGCAAACTCAGGCTCAATCACTTATTGAAACTGGTCAACAGCAAATTGACTCACTTGACCTTGAGTATGAGAAGCGAATAAATAATCTATATGCTGCTGGAAAGATTGCAGAAGCAGAAGAATTAACAAATAAGCACTTGCAAGACCGCAAGACACTTATGGAGGCGAATGCACTGAATATCCAGGGCATGATCGATGCAGTTAATAATGCTGACAATGACTGGGGCTTCTTCGGTGGAGGTTCTCAGAATGCAATGTCTAATACTGCTAATGACGCAATCACAAAAGCGTACGAGGGAACGGCATTCTCTGCAACGGCAGAACTTGTTAAGACCGCTATCGACAATGCAGGAGGAGACAAGGGGCAACAAGTAACCCTAAAGAGTCTTGTCGCTGGAAAGCAGTTGGGTCTCGACCAGGCACAACTTGGTGTCAAACTATTTGGCGGTAGCCAAGCAGGTATGGATCAATTTACTGGTCTATTCACCAAACTTGGAGACCCTGCAATTGCTAACACTGCACTAAGCCTTGCATCACTATTCAAGGATTCTGCACAGGCAAAGCAGTTCATTATTGACATTCAGGCTAAGGGACCTCTACAGGGCAAGGCTTTCGTAGATGCTATGGCTCTGGTACAGAAGAGTGGTGTCGTTTCAGACATCAACATGATTGTGTCGTACTTCCAGAAGAATCCTGCCAAGGCTCTTGAGATTAAGAACCAGATAGATGCAATTAAGAGACAACCAACAATCACACAGGATGTCATTGTCCAATATCTTGGACAAGATGTTATGGATGCAGTCAAGACAGACTACGAATACTTTAAGACTCTCGATAAAGAGAATAAGATTACATACCTAACTACTGTGGAAACAGAACTTGCACTACAGGAAGATCCAAAGTGGCAATCAGATAAGGCTCTATATGAAAAGGAGCATGGGGGTAAGGCTATTAGCAATGCTTCTTATGCTGCTATTTTGGCAAACCTGGAAACAAAGGGAACTCAGGCTGTGGGTGCACCAGGAGATGCAGGACTTACTCCAGGTGGAGGTGGGTCTGGTCCATCGGCATCATGGCTCGACGACATCGTTAAAAAGACTCGTGACCTATTTGATGCCAATCAACAACTAACTATTGGATATAAGGCTTCTGGAGATGCCCTCGCAGCATTCTACAAGAAGGGCAGCATGGCTCTTACTGGTATGGCAGGTCTGCAAAGTAGACTTGCATCTGCTGGTCTTGGAAGAGACATTATTAGCAACATTCTTGGAATGCCAAAGGAAGAAGCAGAAAAGTGGATGAAGATGTTCTTCAAGGGTGGCTCAGTAACTGAGTTTGCCAAGAACGTCAATGCTATCATGTATGCCAACAAGGCTAAAGATTATGTAGCAGAAACACAACTTCTGACTAACGAATACTCAGAGCAAAAGAAGGCAATGGCTGCCCTAACTGCTGCAGGTACTGAACAGGCTGTAATGCAGACACTTCTCAATGATGAGAACATGCGTTCTATCATCTACGGAACAACTCTGTCTGGAAAGATTGCAACTCAGGTAGCAAACACCAAGGCTCTGACAGCAGCATACATTAGACAACTTGCAGTAGAGAGATTAAGAAAAGACCCTCGTCAAGCAGTTATTGACAGTGCAAACATCAAGATTGAAACTATCCAAAAGCAAAATGCTGTTTACCAAAATGGACTTGATATCATCTCAAAGCAGGAAGAGAAAATTTCTGCGGTATACGATAAGCAAATTGCTGCACTTAATGAAGTAAAGAGCATTAATGAGCAGATCTCAAGACAGAAGCAGGGAGAACTTGACCTTGCAGATGCCCTATCAAGAGGTGACATTGGTGCAGCAGCAAAGGCTGCAGAATCTATCCGTGCTCAACGTGCACAAGATGCAGTTGATAACCAGGTTAAGGCACTTGAAGATGCAAAGAAGAGAGCCATCGACGCAATCTCTGTTGAGATTGGTGGAAAGAAGTACAACAAACTTGAATTGACAAACAAGATTGGCGATGCAGAACTCAGCATTCTTGAGATTCAAAAGAGCCAGGTAGTTCAGCAAGAACTTGCTATTGCAAAAGACAAGGAACGTCTTGACTATCTTGCACAAATCAAGGCTGCAGAACTTGCTGTTATTAAGGCAAAGAATTCTGCACTAACTAACAACAAGGCTGGCAATGGAAAGTCTGGTGCTTCTGGTCTTGGTGGAAATGGCAAGGGCGGTCTTGGTGGAAATGGTCCAACAATTACTCCTACACCAACACCAACACCAACACCATCTGCAAATCAGTATGCAACTCCAACTATTCCAACAACTGGAAAGTTTGCTGGGATAAATGGAGTGGTTTCTCAACAACTTGCAAATGTAAACAAGATGGATGCCGCATATTTTGAAAATATTGCCACACAAAAAAATGTGAAATATAGAGAGGCATTAAATGCTTTATCTAGTAAGTTTGGAAACAAAAAGAGAGTAGACCTAAAGACAGCAGCAGAAAGAACACAATTTGATGCACTGACTGCTAAAAAGGATGCTGCCTATAAAGACTGGATGAAGTATTACGTAGACATGTCTGCACCAGCGGCTAGTTTTAGCGACTACGCAAATACTGAAGGTGCTAAAAGCGATATTGCTGCAGCAACTGGAAAAATAAATGTTCCAGATTACGTCATGGAATTTGTAAATGTCCTAAAGAATAGAGTTGCAGACAAAAAGGCTGCCACCCAAAGAGTTACTGCTGCCAAAACTTCATGGAGAACAGCACTTAAAGATGCAGGAATCAACCCAGATTCTACATGGGATAGTTTGGATAAGAAGACTGAGCAGCCTAAATTTAAGTCACAGCATCAAGAAATGATTGATGCAAATAGAAATAATCAGGCTCTACAAACAAAATATAACAATGTACGTGCTCAACTATCTAGATGGGGATTTAATGCAGGCAATCTGAAGGGTCTTCTTGGCACTGTTGGCTGGTCGGGAGCACAAGGATACTCAACAGGTGGAACTGTCATGCCAAAACACTTTGTTGCTGGTGGATTTGCTACTGGAACCGACACTGTACCTGCAATGCTTACTCCTGGAGAATTTATTATCAGCCAACCAGCGGTAAAGGACTTTGGAATTAGTAACCTAAAGGCTATTAATAATGGAACATACGCACAAGATGGCAATTCAGTGTATAATTATAGTGTTAATGTCAATGTGTCAAGCAACTCTAATCCAAATGAAATTGCAAGAACTGTAATCAGCCAGATAAGACAGATTGACTCACAGCGAATCAGGAGCAATACTTTCTAATGACAACCTCGGCATACATGTCTAATAGACGCAAATATCAAAGACCACAGGCTATGATGTTTTCGACTACCCCTGGAACACTGGTACCTCTAAACCCAGAGGATCCAACTGCAGGTAGCGTGTACGTTCCAACTGGTTACGAGATCGGCTCTGACGGTCAGGTCATTGCAGACTCACCAGATGGTGCAGGAGAATTCCTAATCCTGTCTGACCACAATCGCTCACCAATTGACTTCAAGACAACTCGTCTAGAAAAGAAAGAACGTATGGTCAATGGTCGTATGCGTTCATATCACATTGCTGACAAACTAAACATTTCTACATCTTGGGATATGCTTCCTTCCAGAGGGTGGTCAGCATCGCCAGAGTTTGATGAAAATGGAATTCCAGTGCTAAGACAAAAAAGTACCACCACAGATGGCATGAGCCAGATGTACACAGCCGATGGCGGTGCTGGAGGAGTAGAACTCCTAGACTGGTATGAGAACCACAAGGGATCATTCTGGGTCTTCCTATCATATGATAGATACGACAACTTTGCATCTGCAGAAACAAGATACAACAACCTTGGAATCTATTCAGACGTTATAGAAGTATTCTTTTCAGACTTTAGTTACAGTGTAGAAAAACGAGGACAGAGTTTTGACTTCTGGAATATCTCTCTGAGTCTGGAAGAGGCATAAAGTGTTTGTTGATAAAGACCTACAAAATCACCTAGAAACATCTCCATCTGTAAAGAATAGATCAGCAGTAATCGCTGAGGTAAACTTAAATATTGCAGACAACGTAGAAAAGGTTGGAAACTACAGATATAGACCAACTCGCAAACGTCCAACGGCATCCACAGAAAAAGACTACACAAGCATTCCAATCAACTACGACCCATCTGACACAGGATACTTCTATACAGATGCTACATACTCAGACGTAGTTATCGATGGCGGACACACAGATAACAACGAGCCAATTGCATTCCTTCAGCAAAATGAAAAAGAGAAACTATATTATTCTCTAGAAGACTGCCTTGGAAAATTTAGACCTCGTTCTGGAATCAACAAGGCACGTTCAATTGCTGGTAAGACTCAGGGTGTACAATTCTTTCACAACACCTCAAGCGGTATGCTTGGAAAATCAACTCTTGACACTAACAGACCAAGATACTATGCAGTGGATAGAGATGACAAGTTTAAGTACTGGACATCATACAGACTTGAGGGACAGGGAACTGGTGCTAAAGAATTTGGCATCTCAAATATTATTGTTCCAGGCTTTGCAGAGTATCACATTGAGGATGCTGCACCATTCGTAGTATATAAGAACAATGTTCCATCTAACCGTATTGTTGTAAAGATGCAAACAAACGTTGGTACAGTAAACATTGGAAATATTACAACCAGAAATTCACAGAGCATTCCAGACCCACTATACGGATATGAGAACCAGACAACCCCAGTTAAGTGGAAGATTCAGGGTCTATTTGGTGAGGGATCAAACTTATACTGGTCAGACCTAAAATCATTTAATCAAAATAGCCTTAGAAGAAATGGCAAGAAGATAATTGGTCCAGATGGATATGTAGAACTCACATACGGTCTGATGGTACCAGAAGAATACCGAAGCATCTTTATCATGGCAGAAACATATTCGTCTGTGGACATGCTTCCTATTCAGGCTGTGAAGGGATATGCCTTCCTAATCAAGTCTTCTAATGATGATGCTGGAATGTTCTATATTTGGGTAGATGGTTCTGGTGCATACAACGGCTACGAAAGATTTCCTGCAGAGTATGGCTGGGATGTAGCAGAAGAAACTATCGACAGATTCTCACACTTCTTGACAGACGCAACCAACCCAGACTCATTCATCGATAAGAATAACCAGGGCAAACGTGCCTACAGAGAATTCCAATATCTTCGTGGTATTCGAATTGTTGTAAGCACCATGAACAAAAAGGATTCTACTTTTGACCTAATTGAAATGTCTCCAAGACTTGCTATAGACTTTACAGAAAAGACAAAATCATTCTCAGTAAAGAAGATGGCTTCAGACCTCGGCGTGAGTGGTCTTCCAGTTGGTCAACTATTGGTTGGTAATGGAACCATTAACATCTTCGACTATGACAATGCATTTAATCAAAATAACAAGTCAAGCATTATTGCTAAGTACATGATGAACACCTTGCAGTTTAGATTCTATGAGGTTGTCGCAGAACTAAATGGATACGACTACTTCATTCCAATGAAGACCTTGTATGCAGATGGATTCCCACAGATTAACCAGGAAGCCAGAGATGTAACTATTCAACTTAGAGATATGTTTACTATGTTTGAGTCTGCCACAGCACCGCAGGTACTAGTAAGAGATGCATCAGTAAGTTACGCAGTGTCATTCCTACTTGACAACATTGGTTTTAGTAACTATGTATTTAAGAGACTTCCTGGAGAGCAAGAGCCAATCATTCCATTCTTCTATGTAGAGCCAGATGTAACTGTTGCTGAAATTCTAAACGAGATTGCACGATCAACCCAGACAGCGATGTTCTTTGACGAATACAATAACTTTGTTATGATGAGCAAGAACTACATGATGCCAACAGTTTCAGATAGAGCAACAGACATAACTCTATATGGCTCAAAAGACTTTGCCAGAAATGGTGTAGAGAAGAACGCTAAAACACAAACTAAACTTGCAAACATTATCGGTATTGCAAGCGAAGAGAACATGGTATACAACGATGGCAAGATTACCTATACTGAAAGAAGCATTGAAAGAAGTTTCTCTGGATTAGAGCAGGCATCTAAGATTGATAAAGACAAGACCTGGACATATAAGCCAGTAATGCTTTGGGAGGCTTCTGGAACTGGCAACACAAAGTCAGAAGAGTCTTCATCATACACACTATCAGCGATCCCACTAAAGAGCGACCTATCTGCCAAACTGCCAGAAGTTGTTAGCCAGAATGGTGTAAACGTTGTCGTCAACAACATCATTGACGTGGGCGACGCAGCCATGTGGTTGAGCAGATACAATGGTTATTTGTATGCCAATGGTGAGATCATCAAGTACGATGCAATTGAGTACGCCCTTCCAGGAGGACAGCAGTACACCTACGAGGCTACTGTAAACTCATCAGGAGAAATTACTAACGCCTCTACCAAGTCAGCAACTCTGAATGCTGTAGGAAACGTTTGGATTAGAACATCGCAAGAGTACCAAGACTATTTCTCAAAACTTGCCTTTAACGGAAAGATGTATCCAACAGGTCGTGTAAGAATTTACTCAAAGCCATACTACGATTCATTTACTGGATATCCACTTCTTGGCAAGGTAGAGAAGCACGGACGTATGCAGTTTGGAACTGGAACAGTAGATAAGACTGGAAACAAGGTTCCTGTAGAGCACAAGGCAGGACTGCTTGCATCGTCATGGGCAGCAGATGCCAATATTTCTGGATGCTTCATGGACTCTGACTACCTGTTCCACAGCATTGGAAACTTCCAGTTGAAGGATGCGTTTGTTCCACACAAGGCAGATATGCAGGTTAAGATTGCTGCAGGAACTGGTTTAACATCGTCAAAGACTTGGAAGATTGAGGCACCTGGACACATTGTATCGGATACTACGTATTCGTCACAAGGAACCATAACATCATCATCTTCGGCTACAACAAAAGCGGTACAAATCAAGAGACTGGCTAAAGATAAAGAGCAGGATTACAACGTTAAGGTTGGAGATAATTACGTATTCAAACTAACAAAGTCTCTTGCGACCAGCCCACTCAATGGATATATCTCAGTTAAGTCAGTAAGCGAAACATCGGTATCGTTTGACTACGAGATTCCATCACACAAGACAATGGTTGATCTTGGAATCCTACAGACCAAGGAAAGTGCAGACTGGCAGATTACATCCACAACAGCAACCGCAGCAACCACTGGAAGCATTTCAGCAGCGGTATACAAGACTGTCAAGAAGAAGGAAGTTCTCGTAACTCCAGCATCTGCAAAGGTAAATAAGACAATCACATTTAACTCTTTAACTACAGATGTAGACTACCAATTCGTTCTTACGGTTGCTGGCAAAAAGATTATGGAAATCTCTATTCGACCAACAAGGTACCATGCCTACCTAACTGGCTTTGGTGGCAGCCTTGAAGTTGATAATCAAACTATCCAGGTCGATGATACAAGTGCCATCAATCCTGGTCAAAGCGTAGAACTGTACAAGAAGATCGAGACTGCAAAGACTGGCGGATCTGAAAATGTGTTTGCGACATTCAACGGTGAGAAAATTCGTGTCCACAGCCTTGTCAAGGAATCTGGGGCATACGAAATATATGATGGAACAAGATTCAGAATCAATAAGCCAATAGATAGTGCAAAGATAGGTTACGTATTTGATGCCACTTTCAACGAGACTGTTGATATTTCATACAACCCAGACGACAAGGCAGGTACGTCATTCACATCGAGCAAGACAAGTACCTCTAAGGCTACTGAGTCATTGAGAACTGGTCTTATTAGAAACTACCTTACTACCCAAATTAAGGATAACAAGGAAGTCGCAACCGATGCAGATATTGCAAAGGATACAGCAATGAAGATTCCTGGAACTGTTCAGTCATCTGCACTTGTATTCTCTGGTCCAAGTTTCTCAGATTCAGAAGAGAGCACAAACTTTGTTACTTATGCATATAAAGAGTTGGATTCAACTGCATCTTACAAATACTTTGGAACTCGTGTAAGAATCATTGGAAGAACAGAAACTGGAACTGGTCAGAGTGGAGTTGGTGCAGAAACTTGGTACACAAACAAGGATCTTGCAGCGAATGGTGACCCAAGTTCTCCTACAAGCATTAAGGCTTCATCTGGTGGTATGGCAGTGCTGCTAAACACACTGACAAACGCAGGGTATTACTTTGAAATTGGTGCACTTGAAAGCACCGACATCTCTGCTAAGGTTGCAAAGTTTAATTCTGAAGGTAAGCAGATTGAAGACGATATCCACAATGTCCTATTCTACAAGATTCAAAAGAAGGTTCAGGAAACTGGAACAGGAGTCCCAGAAGACATTAAGGCAATGCCTGTAAAACTATGGGGTGGATTCGCTCAGATCGTGACAGACTCTGGACTATTTGTTGGTCAGGAAAGAGTGTCTGACGGTCAATCAATAAATACTGTATACGACCTCGGAGTTGAGTATGAGCAAATTGGAAAGACCCTGAAGTTCTACCTATACATCAATAATGTTCTTGTTGGCACTGTTATTGACACAGACCCACTTCTTGACACAAAGGGCAACGTGATTCTGAGCAACAAGATGGCTCTATTCGTTAGAGGCTCTGCAAAGTGCATGTTCGAGCATGTCTATGCCCTTGGTAGAAACCCAAGTCAAAATAGGGTTGGAGACCTCGTATCTGTAAGTAACGTAAACAAGGTATTTAGTCAGGACTCAATTACACTAAACGAGGGTACAAGAAAGTATGCTCTAAGTGGAATCGTTGGAACTGGATATCTTAGTGGTGTAAAGCCATCTACTGAAAACGAGATAGCAATTTACTTCGATGAGTTTGGAACTATCATGCGTGAATGTGCATACTTCAACATTAGATACGATAAGGCATATCCAGCACTACGTGCAAAGATTGCAGAGACATATGGTCCAAACCGTGGATTCGTGGTCTCTGGCTTTACTGCAAATCCATATGGTGCAGAGTTCCTGGTATTTAACTCAACAGATAGTGCCCTGGTAATGGACGGTACAAATGGAAACTACCTAAGAATCCAGGGAGTAACCTTTACACAACAAAGCCAGAATGAACTATCCCTTGACGATTACTTCTCTCTGCGTAGCGATTACTCAAACCCACAGCCATATAAGAGTGGTGACGTAATCGTTAATCCTACAAAGGAAGCAAAGAGACACAACGAGATTAAGAACAGTAGATCAACATATGGTAAAAAGGACTTTACCTTAGACACAAGATACGTTCAAAGTAGAGATTCTGCCACAGGTCTTATGCAGTGGATTACCTCAAAGATTATGACACCAAGAAAGTCAGTCGGAGTAAAGGTGTTCGCACTTCCAACTCTTCAACTCGGAGATATTGTTACAATTGATATGAAGGATGAGAATGGAGTAGACATTATCTCTCCAACGTCAACGAGATACGTGGTCTATCAGATTGACTACTCTAAGAGTGTTGGCGGTCCAGACATGAACGTTTACTTAAGTGAGGTAGTATAATGCCAAATATGGGATATGACCCAACTGGAACTGGTCTATATGGAGTCGGAGGATTCTATAATGGGCTTAGTGGTGTTAACGTAGTCAACGACGGCAACGGTAATCCAATCAAATACTATGGCGATGTAGCAAACCTGACGGACGTACAAAGGATGCCACTTGGCACAAAGCCAACAACGACTGGCATAGCAACAATTCCAGGAGCAACTGGATCATCGTTCCAAAATAAGATGGCTGTGAAGATGGGAACATCTGAGCCACTTGTTACTGAGCAAGTCATGTCATCTGTAGATCAGATTACACAAGAACTATTCGAAGACCTTTCATTAGATGAAATCATGGCTATGGGTAGAAGCGAAACTGTTCTTGGCATGAACATTACATATCAGCCAATTAAGAATGTTGCATCAATTTACTTTCAGTATAACCCTAAGAATATCCTGGCTCTTGCTGGGGTAGCAGAGTCTGAAAGCCAAGAAATAGGCATCGACCTATCAAAACACCTAATAGATGACCCAATAGCAATAGACCCAACTACTGGAGAGATAGTAATCGGTTTTAAGAATCTAAACGGCTCTGACAGGATTGAGGTAGAGGTTATCTCCTCTGGAGATATAATCACTACTAGTTAATGCTATAATAGAGGAGATAATTATGATTACTAATACTGGAAGAAATATCTTAGCAAAATACCTTGTGGGGCAAACCCCTGCATATGCATCATACATTGCCGTTGGCTGTGGACCAAAACCATTGTCACAACTTGAATTTACTGTTGTAGAAAAGAGTTTGTCTTCTACTGGACTTGGTAAAGTTACTGTACAAGACAACGAGATCGAAGTAGGCATGGCAATTAATATTATCAATGTTGACGATCTTATCGATGGAACTCATGTTGTAACTGCAGTAGTCCCTCTGCAAAATGGAAATACAGACATTAGATTCCAGATTCCAGGATATACTGGTGCAGCGGTTGCAACAACGTCTGTATCATCAAGCATTGCAAAGGTATACCCAAACTTTAGATCAAAATCAAGCCTTGACTTTGAGATGTTTCGTGTACCAATCGTATCTCGTGGATACATTACAGAAGAGTCTGGAACACTAGATGAATTTGGCAATCCAGAAAAGGTTTCAAAGATAGTTTTAACAGCAGAACTTCCATCAACAGATAGATATGAAATGTCTGAGATTGGTGTATACTCTGCTAAGTCAAATCCACTTGCAGCGAATACAGACAGCAGAGTCCTGTACTCGTTTGCATCAAATGAGGGATGGCAATACCACGATGCCAGAAACAACTCAGTGTCATCAATCACCACCATTAACGGTAGGCTGGATGGAACTGCAAAGGATAACAAGATTAAGGTAGATGTTACAGGCGGCAAGCAGGTATTCCAGTCTACAGCAAGCAACGACATATTCTTGGACATTGACAGAGCAAAGAGATTTGAGCAACCAAGATTCTTGGATAACACTATTTTTATTTCTGGTATTGACTCACACATCATTGCCTCTCCAACTACTGGAAAGTTATCGGTAGTCAGCGAGTGGGAAGATTCAACACCTATCGCAGTGACTAATGTTTCACTCACCAACGAGGTAGCAACAATTACAACAGAGTCTGCACACGGCAGATCAGTCGGAGACATAATCAAGGTTACTGGTGTAACAATACAGAATGATGTTTTTAATGGAACATTTTTAGTAAAGGCAAAGACAGACACCACAATCTCTTACGAAAGACCATCAGTTCCAAACATTGCGTCTACACCATCACTAACAGGAAGCGTTGTCCTGGCAAGACGCTCAAGCCACATCCACCTGACCAATGCTAAGACACCATTTGAGAAGAACTCTCCTATTGACGAATTGAAGATCGCATTCTCAATTGTAAATGCTGATGGCGTAGCAAATGCTGGCTCAGTAGAGTCACCAGAGAACGTCAGAGTATTTGTTGAATTCACATCAACAGATGCATATGGCGAGGGGCAGTACGCCAGATTTGAAACCGACATCTACGATATCAATGCAATCTCCAATGGTGACATTCTTCCTCCAAGTGAAAATGCACAAGACAATGTAATTATCACAGATCTATCTAAGAACAGATATTTTGTAGTTACAAAGCAATTGCAGAATCTAACAAAAAGTTCTGGGTTTACATGGGATGCAGTAAAGAACGTAAAGGTATATGCAAGTGCCACCTATAACGGAGAGCCGTCAGACCAGTTCTACGTATGCCTTGACGGAATGAGATTTGAAAATGTTGCTACACAAAATCCAGTGTATGGACTTACAGGATATTCTTTGGTGGTAAACAATACAGACGGATATGCATCAACAATTATCAAGGCTCCAAATACAAGCAACTATATTGAATTCAGGTTTGCGGTAGATATCTAATGGCTGATGAAATTAAGTTCATTAGAATTGCAGCAGAAGAACTGCCAAAACTTAGATATAAGCAGGATGTTGGAACGCTAAAAGATCTTGCCTATTACCTGAAGTTCAGAGTAGTTTCTGAAGATAAGAGTAAGACATCTAAGTGGTCTCAAAATTTTGAGGTACCAGCAGGACCAAATAAGACTGGCAAGATAACTATTCCAGCAAACTTTGTGTCCATTCAAACATCAACAACCTCGGATGGTGAGATTTCTGTCTCAAGTTCTTGGAACCCAAACGAGGCTTTTGTTTATAAGTATGTATCAAAGAAAAAACTGGTAAATAATGTGGCAACGCTCACCACCGCTGCATTGTCAGATGTTGGAACTCCGTCACAGCACGACTTTGCCATTGGCAATATAATAACTGTATCTGGGATTGATTCGACATTTAATGGAACATTCACTGTTTCAGCAATTACTGCAACTACCATATCATACGCACTAACCGCTGCAGACGTGCCTGAGACTGAAATAACTGGATCAAAGATTGTCTCAAGACCTACAAAACTTAACACAAAGACCTTCGATATTTACATACGACCATGGTATGCAACAGAGCCATCAGCAAACTGGTACTACCAAAAAACTGTTTCTGTCAATAATTTCCAGCATATTGTAAAGTCTGCAGAAAATGGCAAGAGTCTTGTTAGCGTAGATGTAGCAGTCCTGATTCCTACCTATACTACTTTGGACGAGGGTAGCATTATCGATCCAACTACATCATTCCCAACATCTATACTTTTCCAGGGTACAAAAGTAATATAGTTACAAATACCACCAGGCATGGTATAATAGAAGCATTATGGCAAAAGTAATTCCACTACCAACAAGAGGACAGCCTCTCGACGTATCATTCATCTACGACCTTGCAGAAGGCGTAAACAATCTTGCAGCAGGTCTTGCAAGCCAAAAGGGTTCTGTAGACGTGAAAGGTCAGACTGACACAGCAAAGAGATCCGTAAAGACCGTAAATTCCACAATGTTTGCAACCTATGTAAAGGCGGTAGAGAATAAGAGTTTCGGTGCTGGAGATACTTTTACAGCATCAGTAGACTATAACTATGGCTTTGCATCACCCCCAGTAGTAATTGCAACTCCAGTATTAGATAAGAACTCTCTGGTAGTTGGAAAAACTGCATCAGTAGTAATAACTGATGTTACTACAAGCCAAGCACAGTTCTCAATCAGATTTGCAGATGCAGGTAGCAACGTAACTCTGGGACTAAATGTCCTGATTATCGGCATCCCATCAGCGTAGGAGACACAATGGCTCTACATGTCAAATCAACCATTGAAGAGAAAAAATATAATGAATTACCTGTTATTCCAGGCAATAAGAGGGTCTGGTTCCTGAATGGTGATCTCGTCAGGATACACCACCTAAATAAGTCAAATGGCATTATGTCTGTTTATAACATCACTAAAGACCAGATTGAAAGTTGTTTAGTTACTGATTTTAAAAAGAATAGAGAACGTGCATACTCTGTTGGTCAAACAGCAGACCTTGTAAATCGTCATAAAAAGTATATGCCATCGCTAATGAGGCGAGGAGTAATCCCATTCCCAACTGGTGCTCAGAAGGGTGGAGCCACAGCATGGCAGGTAAGAAGTTATTATTCAGAGTCGCAAGTTTTAGAGATTCGTGATATACTGGCTTCCTACCATCACGGTAGACCAAGAAACGATAAGTTGATCACCAATGATGTAACTCCAACGAGACAGGAGTTGACACGGCGTATGGGTGATGGTATACTTACATATACAAAGACCGAAGATGGCAGGTTTATCCCTGTTTGGAGCGAGTCAATTTAGTTCTTGAAAGGAACATGGGTATGAATAACGAAGAAACTAAGGTAACCGTAGGACTGGGGTATACTCTCAATTTGGGAAACTTCCAATCGCTACGTATTGACCTATCTGTAACAGACAATAAGCGTGAGGGCGAAAACACTAACGAAGCCTTTGACCGTGTCTATTCATTTGTAGAGGCAAAACTTTCTGAGAAGGTTAAGGAAGCAGCCTCCGAAATCGAAAGCAAGTAGCCATGGCTGAACGCAAAGACCGCATGGCTTTGCTCAGTCGCTATAGCAAACTTCACACTGCTAAGTATGAGGAAAAGCCTTCACTAAATCTAAACGTTGAGCAATGGGCTGCTGATGCACTTATTGAGTCATACACTTTACAAGGATGCTATGACCTGCTACAATATTATTTCGATGTAGCACAATCACCTGCATGGAAATGGTTTGCAAACTATGCAGACAAACTCGTCGAGGGACGAGAAGACCGTAACAAAGATCTTAAGGAGAGAGCCGAACGCCGAGCAAAGGCAAGGGCATGGTTAAATGAGTAACGTAGAATCTAAACTAATTTCAGCAGTACTACAGGATAAGCAGGTACACGTTCTGCTTCAGGCTAACGTGGATAACCTTTTGCGTACCCATAACGATATCTGGAAGTTCGTTCGTGATTATACTGAGCACAATGGAACTGTGCCACCTGTATCTCTCGTTGTAGAGAAGTTCCGTGACTTTACTCCTGTTGATGGTGTTGGTGCTACCAAGTATCACCTAGAAGAACTACAGGCAGAATTCCTAGACGGTAGCGTAAAGGAAATGCTCCGTGCTGCGGCAACTGATGTTCAGAATGGACAGTCTTCGGCAGCACTAGAAACCCTAATCTCAAAGACAGCAGAACTCAAGAAGAGCACTGCAGTGATCCGTGACATCGATGCAACAGACATTGACTCTGCCATTGCATACTACGACAACCTACAGAAGCAGCAAGCCCTTGGTCAGGTTGGTATTAAGACTGGTCTACCAGGATTTGACAACTATCTCCCAGCAGGTATTATGCCAGGACAACTTGGTGTATTCCTTGCCTACCCAGGTATTGGTAAGTCGTGGCTATCGCTATACTTTGCGGTACAGGCATGGAGGGCTGGAAAGTCACCACTAGTAATCTCCCTGGAAATGAGTGAGACAGAGGTTCGTAACCGTGTGTTCACCATCATGGGCGAAGGTCTATTCTCACACCGAAAACTGTCCAATGGCGAGGTAGAACTTGAAGACCTAAAGCGTTGGCACAAGAAGGAACTTGCTGGCAAGCCACAGTTCCACATCATCTCTAATGATACTGGTGGAGACATTACTCCTGCAGTTCTTCGTGGAAAGATTGATCAGTACAAGCCAGACTTTGTTGTGGTTGACTACCTGCAGTTGATGTCTCCAAACCAAAAGGCAGACAACGAGACGGTACGTATGAAGAACCTATCTCGTGAACTCAAACTTCTTGCTATTGGTGAAGAGGTCCCTGTTATCGCTATCTCGTCAGCAACTCCTGACGATGTTAACAAACTTGACACCGTTCCTACTCTTGGTCAGACTGCTTGGTCACGTCAGATTGCATATGACGCTGACTGGGTAATGGCTCTTGGTCGTGGAACTAACTCCGACATTATTGAATGTGTATTCCGTAAGAACCGTAATGGTTTTATGGGCGAGTTCCTTGTCCAGGCAGACTTCGACAAGGGCTTTTATCGCTACAAGGACTACGAGGACAACTAAAAATCGCTATAATGGAGTATGGCAAATTTACACCATAAATCTATTAAGCGATTTTCAATGGATGGAAGCATCCATGACGACTCTGCAATCTGGAGACTTAGAACTGAGTATGAGAAACTCATAAGAACTGAGATGAAGATTGCAGGGTATGGTGTAAGACTTGACATAGACCCAGACTTTACGATAAAATATAACAGCACACAGGAAATATTTGAATTTAAAATATCATTATATGGCACATACGTAGGAAAGAAGAAAGCAGAATGGATCGTAGGAATAGACGGCACAACAGTGATATATACACAGCCGAACAAATCAAGCGAATTCTCTCAGGAGCAGGCATCACAATTGAATCAGAAGTAGATTCTGATTACATTATCTTTTGCCCATTCCACAATAACTCACGTTCGCCTGCTGGAGAAATTGACAAGAAGTCTGGATTCTTTTTCTGCTTCTCGTGTCAACACGTCTGTGACCTAACTGAGTTCATCATGCACACCTCTGGTCGTTCATATTTTGAAGCAATCCGCTATGTCAAGTCTAAGGAGGTTGCAATTGATATCCAGGATGAAATCTCTAAGCAACTTATTATTAAGCCAGACTATGTCCAGTATGACCAGGTGCTAATTAAGCGTCTAAACCAACAGGCTCTCGAATCGCCTCGTGCCATGCGTTATTACGCTGGAAGATCAATCTCAGAATCATCTGTCAAGAAGTTCCAACTGGGCTTCTCAGAGAAGCAGGACATGGTAACTATCCCTGTCCACTCACCAGATGGTATTGAGGTTGGCTTCGTTGGCAGATCTGTCGAGGGTAAAGAATTCAAGAATACTCCAGGTCTACCTAAGAGTAAGGTGCTATTTAATCTACACCGTGTAAAGACTTCCAGCAAGGTCTATGTCGTCGAATCTTCATTCGATGCCATTCGCCTAGACCAAGTTGGATTCCCTGCAGTGGCAACACTTGGGGCGAACGTTTCTAACGTTCAAACAGAACTCCTTCAGAAGTACTTCAATAACATTATTGTTATTGCTGATAACGATGAGGCTGGAGGAAACATGAAATCTAAGATTGTAGAACGTCTTGGGTCTCGTGTATCTGTTATTAAACTAGATAAACAATATAAGGATATTGGCGATATGCCAGACGAAGCAATCAAAAATCTTGACGAATCGTTTGACAAATCTATTGCTGGTATGCTAAACTAATACACCAAGACAAATTAAGGAGAAACAAATGAGCGTAATTAAGGGACTTAAGAACATCAATGCCCTGCTTGACAAGCCAAAATTCGAAAGCACTGGACAGAAGGTCCGTTGGGTCAAGTTGGCTGACGGACAGGGTGCAAAGATCCGTTTCGTAGAGGAACTGGATGCAGACTCAGCAAACTATTCAGACGAGCGTGGTCTCTCTGTAGTTATTGCAGAGCACACTAACCCAAAGGATTACAAGCGTAAGGCTGCTTGTACCCAGGAGTCAGAGGGTCGTTGCTACGGCTGTGAGATGGCTCGTAAGGAGCCTAAGTCAGGATGGCGTTCACGCCTCCGCTTCTACTGCAACGTTCTCGTTGACGATGGTACCGAAGACCCATACATTGCTGTTTGGTCGCAGGGTATCTCGAAGCAGTCAGCATTCAACACCATTCGTGAGTATGCACTTGAGACTGGCAGTATCTCGAACCTAACTTGGAAGATTAAGCGTAATGGTCAGGGAACTGAGACCAACTACACCTTGATCCCAACTGGTCCAGATTCAGAGCCATTCAACTGGGGTGGACACGAGTTCTTCAACCTCGATAAGGTTGTTCGTGAAGTAACCTATGCAGAGCAGGAAGACTTCTACTTCGGCTTTGAGAGCGGTTCAGTTACCTCGTCAAACATTGACTGGTAATAACTAACATTTGTGGGGGTACTTCGGTACCCCTACTTTTGTTTCCAGGGCTTGACAACCCATTCAAAGTATGTCATACTATTTATCCGATATAAAAATAACAGAAGGAATTTAATGAGTTACGTTGGACTTCACGTTCACACACACTACAGCCTCTTCGATGGAATTGCTACCCCACAGGAATATGTGGACAGGGCTGTGGCACTTGGTATGCCAGCAATCGCCATCACTGACCACGGTTCGCTATCTGGACACCGTGAAATGTACCGTACTGCAAAGGCTGCAGGAGTTAAGCCTATTCTTGGTATCGAGGGGTACATCACCAAGAACCGTCACGATCACGAAGACAAGAAGGAAAAGAACGACCTTCTAGACCTTAACTATAACCACCTCATTATTCTGGCTAAGAATGCCAAGGGTCTTGAGAACCTAAACAAACTTAATGAACTTGCCTGGACTGAGGGTTTCTACAAGAAGCCTCGCATGGACTGGGAGATTCTAGAGCAGTACAAAGAGGGTCTTATTGTAACCTCTGGCTGTCTATCTGGCTTCCTTGCAAAGGCAATCGAAGCAGAGAACCTTGCAGTAGCAAAAGAGCACATCCAGTGGGCTAAGAAGACCTTTGGAGATGATTACTACATCGAGGTAATGCCACACAACCCTGCAGAGGTTAACAAGTTGCTACTTGACCTTGCAGATGAATTTGGGGTAACTCCAGTGGTAACTCCAGACTGCCACCACTCAGACACCTCGCAGAAGGAAATCCAGGAACTTAAACTAATCCTCAACTCATACTCTAACAAGACTGAGAAGGATGTTTCGTACCAGGAGTCAACCAAGTACGACACTCTGATGGAGCGTCTGGACTACCTATACGGTGCAGACCGACAGATGTCATTTAATAAGTTCGACATCCACCTGCTATCTGACGAAGAGATGCACAATGCCATGAAGGCTCAGGGTATCGATCGTGAAGACATGTACCAGGCTACTCGTGACATTACAGACAAGATTGAGGATTACGATATCCAAGATCACCTCAACCTCCTACCAGTCCAGTATCAGGACCCAGACAAGGAGTTGCGTGAACTTGCACTTGCAGGTCTTGCAGACAAGAGTCTTGCAGACAAGCAGGAGTACCTTGACCGTCTTGAAGAGGAACTAAAGGTAATTCAGGATAAGAAGTTTGGACCATACTTCCTTGTAGTACGTAGCATGATTGCATGGGCTAAAAAGGAAGACATTATGGTGGGACCAGGTCGTGGTTCTGCTGCTGGTTCGCTACTATGCTATGCTCTTGGCATCACCGATATTGATCCTATTCAGCATGGACTGCTGTTCTTCCGCTTTATTAACCCAGAGCGTAATGACTTCCCAGATATCGATACAGATATCCAGGACTCACGTCGTGAAGAGGTTAAGGACTACTTGGTACGCCAGTATCGCCACGTTGCATCTATCGCTACGTTCCTTGAGTTCAAGGGAAAGGGTATGGTTCGTGACATTGCTCGTGTGCTAAATATCCCACTACCTGATGTTAACAAGGTTCTTAAACTTGTTGATGATTGGGACGACTACTGCAACTCAAAGCAGACTGCAGAGTTCCGTGAGAAGTATCCAGAGATTGAGGTCTATGGAGAACTTCTACGTGGTCGAATCCGTGGTACTGGTATTCACGCTGCTGGTGTTGTAACCTCTAAGGAGCCTATCTTTAAGTTTGCTCCACTGGAGACTCGTACTACCCCAGGCAGTAAGGACCGTATTCCTGTTGTAGCCGTAGACATGGAAGAGGCTGAGAAGATTGGTCTAATTAAGATTGACGCACTTGGTCTTAAGACCCTGTCTGTTATTCAGGATACAACTAAGATTATCGAGCAGCGTGAGGGAACCAAGATTGACCTTCACAAGATTAACATGGAAGACAAGAACGTCTATGCCATGCTATCTGATGGATACACCAAGGGTGTCTTCCAGTGTGAAGCGACTCCTTATACCAACCTGCTGGTCAAGATGGGTGTCAAGAACTTTGCAGAACTTGCAGCCTCTAACGCTCTCGTTCGCCCTGGTGCCATGAACACTATTGGTAAGGACTACATTGCTCGTAAGCACGGTAAGCAGAACGTTGCATACCACCACACCGTGATGAAGTCGTTTACCGAAGAGACCTATGGCTGTGTCCTATATCAGGAACAGGTTATGCTTGCCTGTACAGAACTTGGCGGCATGTCAATGGTCGAGGCTGATAAGGTTCGTAAGATCATTGGTAAGAAGAAGGATGCCAAGGAGTTTGACCAGTTTAAGGACAAGTTCGTTAAGGGTGCATCTAAGTTTGTTGCACAGCCAATCGCAGAAGAACTCTGGCACGACTTTGAGGCACACGCTGGTTACTCGTTTAACAAGTCTCACGCTGTGGCATACTCAACACTGTCATACTGGACTGCATGGCTGAAGTACTACTATCCAATCGAGTTCATGTATTCGCTCTTGAAGAATGAAAAGGACAAGGATGCTCGTACAGAGTACCTGATTGAGGCAAAGCGTATGGGTATTCCTGTTCGCTTACCACACATCAACGACTCAGACATTGACTTTAAGATTGAGGGTAAGGGTATCCGCTTTGGACTATCAGCCATTAAGTTTATTTCAGACAACATTGCTAGTAAGTATATTGCTGCTCGTCCTTTCGCTTCGTACAAGGAACTTGAAGAATTTACTTTTGGTAAGGGTAATGGTGTTAACTCTCGTGCTCTTCAGGCTCTTCGTCTTGTTGGTGCTGCAACCTTTGAGGACAATCAGCGTAACGATGAAGAGATTCGTGAAAACCTTTACGAGTATCTAAACCTACCAGAATTCAACATCTCAATTCCACAGCACTACTACGCATTCATTAATGACGTGGAAGAGTTCGAGGAAAAGGGATCATTCATTCTGATGGGAATGGTAAAAGATATTAAGCGAGGCAAGGGCTGGAGCCGTGTAGAGATTCTAGATAAGACTGGTAGTGTTGGTATCTTCGATGAAGAGCAGACTGCTATCGAGGCTGGAAAGACCTATATTCTTCTGGCAAGCGATAACCGTATCGTAACGGCTATCCCTGCAGATGAAATTAAGAATTCGGAATCAGCACTTATTAAGTTTCTGAACTACAAGCAACTTCCATTTAAGGATGAGGAGATGTTCGTAGTATCATTTAAGCCACGAGTAACTAAGGCTGGAAAGAAGATGGCATCGCTAACTTTGGCAGATGCTAGTCGAAACCTGCATCCAGTCACGGTATTTCCAACAAACTTCTCTAAGGCTTATATGAAGATTGACGAGGGAAAGACCTACAAATTTAACTTTGGAAAGACCAAAGATGGCACAGTAATTATGGAGGATGTACAAAATGCCTAACATTTCATTTGATGATATAGCAGAACAACTGCACGAAACTGCAGTTAAGAAAGGTTTCTGGAGTGTCTTGGAAGACGCTACCCAGGAGCAGACAGATATCTTTGTGACCAAGCAGTTGATGATGATCGTATCAGAGGCTACTGAGGTTATGGAGGCTATCCGTAAGGATAAGGGAGAGGAAGAGATTGCAGATGAAATGGCAGACATTCTTATTCGCACCTTTGACCTGTATGCAGGTCTGGTAGAGCATGGGTACACCAAGGTCTCTCTAGACTATGCATTTGAAAAGAAGACAAATATTAACCAGGCACGTCCTGAGAAGCACGGAGTAAGATTCTAATGATTACCGTATACACAAAGCCATCATGTGTCCAGTGTGATGCAACCAAGCGACACCTAAAGAAGTTGGATCTTGAGTTCGAGACTGTGGACATTACAGAGGACCAGGAGGCATACGACAAGATTGTCGCTATGGGCTTCCAGGCTGCTCCAGTAGTCATCACTGATAATGATTCGTGGTCAGGCTACAAGCCAGACAAGATCAATGGATTGGCAGATATTTAATGACAACTGTTGAAGAAGCCCTTGCACAACTCGATCCAAAGATTCGCAAGCGTCTTACCACTGGAGTAGGCTTTAAGACTGACTTTCAGCCTACCCCAAGTTACGGTCTAAACCGTGCTTTAGGTGGTGGCTTGCCATACGGTCGTCAGGTTCTTATCTGGGGAAGCAAGTCGAGTGCTAAGTCTTCGATGTGCCTTCAGATGATCGCTCTTGCCCAAGAAGAAGGAAAACTCTGTGCATGGATTGACGCTGAAATGTCGTACTCAGAAGACTGGGCACAGAAACTTGGCGTAGACACAGATAAACTTATCGTATCACAAGCAAGAACAATTAACGAAATGGTAGACGTAGGTGTTGCACTTATGAATGCTGGTGTTGACCTCATTGTGGTTGACTCCATTACTTCGCTACTTCCTGCCATCTACTTTGAAAAGGGTACTGATGAACTTAAAGAACTTGAAAACACAAAGCAAATTGGAGCAGAGTCTAGAGACTTTAGCAACGCATGGAAAATGCTCAACTATGCCAATAACAAAGTTAAGCCTACGATGCTTGTTCTTATTAGTCAATCTCGCAATAATATTAACGCTATGTATACGTCTCAGCAGCCTTCGGGTGGGCAAGCGACTAAGTTCTATAGTTCAACAGTTATCAAACTTTTCTCTTCTGAGTCAGACAATCAGGCTATTAAAGGCAAGATTGCGATTGGAGATAAACTCATCGAGGAGAAGATAGGACGTACAGTTCGTTGGGAAGTCCAGTTCTCTAAGACTTCTCCTGCCTTCCAGTCTGGAGAGTATGCCTTCTACTTCCGTGGTGACGTTGGTGTGGACAGCATCGGTGACCTCGTAGACACTGCCGAAATGATGGGTATCGTAGAGCGTACTGGTGCCTGGTACATCATTCCTGGCAGCGATGAAAAGTTGCAGGGTAGAGACAAGTTTGTTGCACGTGTTCGTGAGGACTTGGACCTACAGGATCTGATTAAGGAAAAGGTTCTTTCTAATGGCTAAGTACAATATCTATCAGGGAACCTTTGTCTGCCATGTATGCAAGGCAGAAGTGAAGACTCTGAGGAGTTATCCAGAAACAAAAGAGTTGACATGGATGTGTTCAGAGAAGCACCTATCAACAGTCAACCTTAATACAAAAAAGAGCAAGAAAGATTATGAGCGAACAGAGCGAGAGTAAACGTATCGGTGCTAAACAGCACAAGAACTCAGGTAGAGGAACCCATAAGGGAGATGCAACCTGGGAGAACTTTACTGTTGACTTCAAAGAGGTTGGTAAATCTTTCACTCTTAATAAAGACGTTTGGGCTAAGGCAACTACTGATGCAATTAGGAACGGCAACGATCCTGCCATCGTAGTTGTCCTTGGCGACAGCGGTATTAAGACAAGACTTGCAGTAATCGAACTCTCCCTACTTGAACAAATCCTGTCCGATGATGTATAATAGATATACAACCTTTAAGGAAAATAATGGAACAACAAAAAACAACAATTGAAATGGTCAATGGTCTCTCAGAGATTGCTGACTTTATGAATGACGAGGAACTTACAGAAGCCCTCACATTCATTGCTAAGTTAATTATTAAACCAGATATTCCACTAAATGTTGCCACAGTAGAGATCGTTAGACTACAGGCTATTGCAGCCAAGATGGCTTTCAAAGCCACATGGATGGTTAACGTAGACAAGGGAAACAGGGAGAAGAAGAATATTTACTTCACTGCACACGAGGCTATTTCAGACCTTGTGTCAGCACTAAAGTATATTGTTCGATAAACATTATGGCAAAAAATTTATTGCAACAGGTAATGCTCAAGGTAGAAGAAAAGGTTGGCTCTAAGCCATCATTCATCAACAAGGAAGCACTTATCGAAAAGATCAATTCTGGGTATACGATTAATCGTGTAGACAAGTTCACAACCAAGAAGACCTTTGCACCATCTACGATTGCATTCTCGCATGGAGAGTGTCCTCGTTATTGGTACTTGGCATTTGAGGGTGCTGTCTTTACAGACAATGCAGATGCATATGGTGGTGCCAACATGACTGCAGGAACAAAGTCACACGAGCGTATCCAGGAAGCCATGGGCAACGTCCCTGGTCTTCTTGCTGACTCGGAATTCAAGGTAACATACGATGACCCACCTATCTTTGGATACGGTGACGTTATGCTTAACTGGGAAGATAAAGAACTTCTCGGTGAAATTAAGACCATGCCTAATGAAGGGTTTGAGTATAGAAAAACTGCAGGGAAGCCAAAGACTGGTCACCTTGTGCAGTTGCTTATCTATATGAAGATTCTTAACAAGAGCAAGGCAATTCTCATTTATGAAAACAAAAACAATCACGAACTTCTGATTTTTCCTGTAGAATTAAATGAGTATACATTTGAGTGGGTAGAGAACGCTTTTGAGTGGATGCGAACAGTTCGAAAGGCATGGGTAGACAAGACCCTTCCAGAAAAGAACTATCGTTCTAACTCAAAAATCTGTAAGACATGTCCTATTAGGAATGCTTGCGATAACGCTGGCTCTGGAGTGATCAAGATTAAATCACTGGAGCCAATAGATGAAAAACAAGCATTGTGAATGGTGTGACCACTCATTCCAAACTAAGATATCTTATCAGATATACTGCTCTGCCGAGTGTAGAGATGCTGCAACCAAAGAAAAGATAGCAGCAAGATACCAGATTCAAAGAAGAAATAGACGACAGGGAAAGCCTAGAGAGTGCAAGTCATGCTCTAGGTCCCTGTCTGTTTATAACGATAGCCAATTGTGTGAAACTTGCGAGGTAGACCCAAGCGAAGTGACAAAAGCACTAAGAGAAATAAAAGGAATAGCCAATGGCAAAGATAGGAATAAGTAGTGAGCGACAAAAACCTAAAAAGATATGCTCTATTGATGCTAGTACTAATAGTCTCGCTTTCGCTATCTTTGATTCTGTTTCCCTAGAAGCAGTTGGTAAAATAAAGTTTGCTGGATCAACCAACTACGAGAAGGTATCAGATGCAGCAAAGAAGACATTCGCACTCTTCAAGCACTTTGAGGTAGATGCAATCATCATTGAGCACACAGTGTTCATCAATAGCCCTAAGACCGCTGCAGACCTTGCTCTTGTACAGGGAGCACTTTTAGGTGCAGCATCCATGAACGGTATTAGAATTGCTGGCTCGATCAATCCGATCACCTGGCAGACATTCATTAACAATGGTAAGTTTACCAGTGCTGAAAAGCAAGCATTGCAAAAGGAGTATCCAGGCAAGTCTGTATCATGGTACAAGACTAAAGAGCGTGAACTCCGCAAGCAAAGAACTATCAAGTTTGTTAATATATATTATGACAGAGAACTGACAGACGACGATGTCGCAGACGCAGTTGGCATTGGTCATTATGCAATTAATAACTGGGGAAAGGTTGACAAGGGATAGCATGGCTGCTAAACTATATACATCAGAGGCATGGCTTCGCAAAAGATTTCATCTAGACAAAAAGAGTCCAGAAGATATAGCAAAGGAATGTGGCACCAGCGTGGAGACCATATACGTTTATCTTGCTAAGTTTGGGCTTAGAAAGTCAAGACGATGAGAATCCTAAAACACTTCGCACATGTTGCGAGGGCATACATAAATAAAATTGGATGCAAACACACCAGCACACGTATTGCATCATGTCCATTCACAGGTCTGACCTATACAACCTGTGAGAAATGTCTAACAAAAGTTAAGGTAGAAAAGACAAATGGCTAGACCAAAAAAGTACATTGTTCCAGAAGTTGCCAAGAAGTTTGTTCGTGAGGACACAGTCTTGGTTAATGGATTTGAGATTGCCAAGGGCGATATCATAAAGATCTCTGGAGAGTATGGAACAAAGTTTAAGTTCCACAGTCTTGTTACTAATACCGAGACTGGGGCTGTATGGGTAGACTGCTTTGAAGTTTTTAGAAACTCTGCGTCTGCCTGGAGATCGTTTAAGCCAGAGATGATTAAGCGTATTCCACAAAGAGGAAAGAGAGCAAAGCGTGTCGTTTGAAGATTTGACAGTAGAACACCTTGATGAAGTAAACAAGGTTGTAGAGAAGTATCTGGCTGGAACAGAGCCAACACAGATTTCAAAAGAACTATCCATGCCACGACAGAAGGTTGTTGCATACATTAACGAGTGGCGTACTATGGCTGCAGACAATGCTGCTATCCGTGCTCGTGCTAAGGAAGCACTTGTTGGTGCAGACACCCACTATACTAAACTAATTAGTAAAGCATATGAAGTTATCGATGAGGCAACTACTGTTGCTAACCTTGGTGCAAAGACTGCTGGCATTAAGTTGGTCATGGACCTTGAGAAGACTCGCATTGAGATGCTTCAAAAGGCTGGTCTGCTTGAGAATAAAGAACTCGCAGAAGAGATGATTGCTATTGAGAATCGTCAGGAAATTCTCGTGGGTATTCTAAAGGACATCGCTGCAGAACATCCAGAGGTACGAGACAAGATTATGCGTAGACTATCCGAAGCATCTAAGGATAAAGAAGTAGTTACCATTGTGGTGAACAGCGATGTTTGATGATTTTTTAGAAGCACTCAAGTCTGACAATTTTGCAGAACGACCTGTAGATGCTAAGACATTTGTTGAGGGCGAAGCCTATCTGAACCAGCCACCATTGTCGCAGGTACAGTATGACATCGTCGAAGCAATGTCTCAGATCTATAAACTAGAAGACCTTATCGAACTAATGGGAGAGACTGATGGTACAAGATACTATAAGAAGTACACCAAGAATGAAGTTATTCTACAACTTGGTAAGGGTTCTGGTAAGGACTTTACCTCAACTGTTGCTTGTGCCTATATTGTATATAAGTTACTATGTCTTAAGGATCCTGCTCGTTACTTTGGTAAACCTTCAGGTGACGCAATTGATATTATTAACGTTGCAATCAACGCACAACAGGCGAAGAACGTCTTTTTTAAAGGCTTTAAGACAAAGATCGAAAGATCTCCGTGGTTTGCAGGCAAGTTTAACGCCAAGGCAGAAAGTATTGAATTTGACCACTCTGTTACCGTATATTCTGGTCACTCCGAGCGTGAATCACACGAGGGTCTCAACCTATTGCTTGCGGTACTTGATGAGATTTCAGGTTTTGCTACTGAGATTGGAACTGGTAACGACCAAGGTAAGACTGCGGACAATATCTACAAGGCTTTCCGTGCGTCTGTTGACTCTCGCTTCCCAGACTTAGGAAAGGTAGCACTGCTATCATTCCCTCGCTTCCCTGGGGACTTTATCTCTCAGCGATACGATGCAGTAATCGCAGAGAAAGATGTTATAACAAAGACTCATAGATTCATTATGAATCCAGATTTGCCTGCAGATGCAGAAGGAAACTTCTTGGACATTGAGTGGGATGAGGATACCATTGTTTCGTACAAGTATCCTGGCATGTTTGCTCTTAAGCGTCCTACTTGGGTTGTCAATCCTACTAGACAGATTGACGACTTTAAGTTGGCGTTCTTTACTGACATGGGAGATGCTATGCAGCGTTTTGCCTGTGTTCCTACCTTCTCGTCCGATAGATTCTTTAGACAGGAAGATAAGGTGCGTAGTGCTATGAGCATTAGAAACCCACTGGACCAGTATAGAAGATTTGACCCTTCGTTTGTTCCAGACCCAGACAAGACCTACTACGTCCATGCTGACCTTGCACAGAAGCATGACAAGTGTGCTGTTGCAATCTCTCACGTAGAAAAGTGGGTAAACATTCAGATTGGCAAAGACTATCAACAGGTAATGCCAATTGTTGTGGTAGATGCTGTAGCCTGGTGGGAACCAAAGGTAGAAGGTCCTGTAAACCTATCCGAGGTAAAACAATGGATCCAGAATCTACGCAGACAGGGATTTAATCTTGGTATGGTATCGTTTGACCGCTGGCAGTCATTCGATATCCAGAATGAACTGAAACAGGTTGGTATTCGTACTGAAACTGTTTCTGTTGCTAAGAAGCATTACGAAGACATGGCGATGCTTATTTACGAAGACCGTCTTGTCATGCCAGCAATTGATCTTCTTTTTGAAGAACTTACAGAACTAAAGATAGTTAAGCAAAACCGTGTTGACCACCCTCGTAAATCCTCTAAGGACTTGGCGGATGCCGTGTGTGGCTCAATCTTTGGTGCAATTAGTCACACACCTAAAAATACAAATCAGGTAGTTGAGGTTCATACTTTTAGAGATAGACCAAAACAGGTACTTGACACGGATAGGGACAATGTGATAAAATATAAACCTATGCCCAAAGAGGTGCAAGATTACTTACAACGATTTGATTTAATCTAATCAAACAACAAACACAATATAAGGAGAAAGAAAATATGACTTCATTTAAGAAGCCACTAATCGCTATTGCCACTGCAGTAGCACTTGCTACAACTGCTATCGTAGCAGCCCCTGCTCTTGCAGTAGGTGCAACCATCACTCTTACTGGCGGTAACGCCGCAAGCGTAAATGGTCTAACTGAGGCTAACGCAGTCTCGCTCCCAGTACCTGCAGACAACTCAGTTGATGCTGCAGATGTTCTGGATGTTGCAATTACTGGCATTACCGCTGGTGACGCTGTTGCAGTTGCTGCAACCGATGCAACTCTTGTTGCTGCTGGAACCACTGGAACCATCACTGCATCGACTGGTGCTGCAACTCTGAGCATTGCGACTGGTACTGGAACTACTGCAGGATTCAAGGTATACACCAAGACTACTAAGGTGGGCAAGGTTGTTGTTACCGTTGGTGCTGCAACTCCAGTAACCTATTACGTAAAGGGTACCGCTGGTGCACTAAACACTATCACTCTAACAGCACCTACTGCTGCTCTAGGCACAACTGCAAAGGTAACTGTCGCTGGTACCGATGTATTTGGTAATGCTGTAAATGGATCAACAGTATCTCTACAGGTAATTAATGCCAAGGGAACCAACACCTACTCATTGACCACTGCAACTGACGGTACTGCTGTCAAGGAATTGACTGGTCTTTCTGTAGACACCTATGACCTTATTGCAACTGCGACTGTAGCAACTGCTGTAACTGGTCTTACTGCTCCTACTGGTTTTGTTCGTGGCACACTAAAGGTTGTAGATCTTGCTGCTCTTGTAGCAGAGAAGGATGCAGAGTTGGCTATTGCTAAGGCAACCATTGCAGACCTAACCAACAAGTTGGCTCTTGCTGAGGCTGCTGTTGCAGGTAACAAGGCTAAGTACAATGCACTTGCTAAGAAGTGGAATGCTAAGTTCCCTAAGAACAAGGTTGCCCTACTTAAGTAGTTTGTGGTAAAATAGATTGGGGAGAGAGTTTAGGCTCTCTCCCTTTTCTATCCCCAGATTTGTAAAAAGGAGTTAAAATAGATGTCCATAGATATCGTATACTTCTCAAATTATTCGGGGAATACCAAGAGATTTGTGGAGAAACTAAGTGTTGGATATAACGATCCTATTCGCATTCCTATCAGTTGGGATAGCGACAACCCTATTATTGTCACTAACAGGTTTGTACTTTTTGTACCAACTTATGGTGGGGGTAGTGAAAAATCTGCAATCCCCAGACAGGTTCGACACTTTTTAAATATCCCTGAGAACAGGGATTTGCTCCAAGGCATAATAGGCTTTGGCAATACAAACTTTGGAGAGCATTACTGCAAGGCTGCAGAGATGATCTCAAGGAAGACTGGCGTTCCTATAATCGCCAGGGTAGAAATATTTGGAACATCGGAAGATGTACAAAGAGTACAGGAGAGGTTGGAGAAACTAAATGGATAATTACAGTTATCATGAACTAAATGCTATGTTGAATCTATGGTCGGATGAAGGCAAGATTCAATTCAATAAGGACAAGGAGGCTGCAAGAGCATACTTCCTAGACCATGTTAATCTTAACACTGTGTTCTTCCACAGCCTCGAAGAAAAGTTGCACTACTTAGTAGAGCACGAATATTACGAAAAGGACATCCTCGACCAGTATTCATTTGATTTTACAAAGGAACTATTTAAGCAGGCATATGCCCACAAGTTCCGCTTCCCAACATTTGTTGGAGCATATAAGTTCTATACCCAGTATGCACTAAAGACTTTCGATGGTGAGCGTTACCTTGAGCGTTTTGAAGACCGCATCGTTATGAATGCCCTCATGCTTGCTCGTGGTGACGAGCAGTTGGCAAAGGATCTTGTGGAAGAGATCATCACTGGACGTTTCCAGCCAGCCACCCCTACATTCCTAAATGCAGGTCGCAAGCAGCGTGGAGAGTATGTCTCGTGCTTCCTACTACGTGTTGAAGACAACATGGAGTCAATCGCTCGTGCAGTCAACTCCTCACTACAGTTGTCAAAGCGTGGTGGTGGTGTAGCACTTAATATCACAAACCTTCGTGAGCAGGGTGCACCAATCAAGAAGATTGAAAACCAGTCTTCTGGTGTCATTCCAGTTATGAAGATGCTTGAGGATGCTTTCTCGTACGCTAACCAGTTGGGTGCTCGTCAAGGTGCAGGTGCCGTTTATCTAAACGCACACCACCCAGACATCCTCAAGTTCCTGGATACTAAGCGTGAGAATGCCGATGAAAAGATTCGTATTAAGACTCTCAGCCTTGGCGTGGTAGTTCCCAACATCACTCTCGAACTTGCCAAGAATAACGAAGACATGTACCTGTTCTCACCATATGACATTGAGCGTATCTATGGCAAGCCTATGAGCGATATCTCAATCTCCGAGAAGTACCAAGAGATGGTTGATGATGCCAACATCAAGAAGACCAAGATCAAGGCTCGTGAATTGTTTGAGCGTATTGCTGAACTTCAGTTTGAGTCAGGATATCCATACATTGTCTATGAGGACACTGTAAATGATGCTAACCCAATTGATGGACGTATCAATATGTCGAACCTCTGCTCAGAGATTCTTCAGGTCAATACTGCAACTACCTACAACAATGACCTTTCATACAAAGACATTGGTAAGGACATCTCTTGCAACCTTGGTTCATTAAATGTTGCTAAGGCTATGGAGTCACCAGACTTCGGTAAGACTGTTGAGGTTGCTATCAAAGCACTTACATCAGTAGCAGACTTGTCATACATTGATTCGGTTATGTCAATTGCCGAGGGTAACAAGAAGTCACGTGCTATTGGTCTTGGTCAGATGAACCTGCATGGCTACTTTGGCAAGGAAGAGATGATGTACGGAGACGAAGAGTCTATTGACTTTACCAACATGTACTTCTACACTGTTCTATACAATGCTCTTAAGGCATCAAATAAGATGGCTGTAGAAACAGGCAACCCATTTGACGGATTTGAGAAGTCAAAGTATGCTGATGGAACATTCTTCGACAAGTACACTCAGCAGGAGTGGAAGCCAGCAACTGAGAAGGTGGCAAACCTATTTGCAAATGCAGGCATCCACATTCCTACTCAGGCTGACTGGGAATATCTTGCAGGTAACATAAAAGACTTTGGTCTATACAACCAGAACCTTCAGGCTGTTCCTCCAACAGGATCAATCTCATACATTAACAACTCAACATCATCAATCCACCCAATCGCATCACAGATTGAGATTCGCAAGGAAGGTAAGATGGGGCGTGTCTACTATCCAGCACCTTACCTAACTAACGATAATCGTCAGTACTTCCAGGATGCCTATGAGGTTGGTCCAGAGAAGATCATCGACGTTTACGCTGCTGCGACTCAGCACGTTGACCAGGGTCTATCGCTGACCCTGTTCTTCAAGGATACTGCCACTACTCGTGATGTTAACCGTGCACAAATCTATGCATGGAAGAAAGGTATCAAAACTATTTACTATATCCGCATTCGACAGAATGCCCTAGAAGGAACAGAAATGGAAGGCTGTGTATCATGTCAACTATAACAAGACCAGTTAACTGGAATAAGATTGAGGACCAGGTAGACCTAGAAGTTTGGAACAGGCTTACTGCCAACTTCTGGCTACCAGAGAAGGTTCCACTGTCCAATGACATTACGTCATGGGCAACCCTGAAAGACCATGAGAAGTTGCTCACAATGCGTGTGTTTACTGGACTCACGATGCTGGACACCATCCAGGGTACTGTAGGAGCCGTCAGTCTAATCCCTGACGCTCGTACACAGCATGAAGAGGCGGTAATGACCAACATTGCATTTATGGAAAGCGTACACGCCAAGTCATACTCAAGTGTATTCTCAACTCTTACTTCTACGCAGGAGATTGAGGATGCTTTCCGCTGGAGCGAGGAGAACCCTTACCTTCAGAAGAAGGCTGAGACAGTGCTTAAGTATTACCATGGAGACGATCCACTAAAGCGTAAGGTTGCCTCTACCCTGTTGGAGTCATTCCTGTTCTATTCAGGTTTCTATCTGCCAATGTATTGGTCAAGCCGTGCAAAGTTGACAAACACTGCAGACCTTATTCGTCTTATCATTAGAGATGAGGCGGTCCATGGCTACTACATCGGTTACAAGTTCCAGCAAGCCTACAACGAGGCTACGCCAGAACGCCAGGAAGAGTTGAAAGACTACACCTACGATCTCCTGATGGAACTTTATGACAATGAGATCAAGTATACCGCCAATCTTTATGACGAAATTGGTCTTACAGAAGATGTAAAGAAATTCTTGCACTACAACGCAAACAAGGCTCTTATGAATCTCGGTTTTGATGCACTATTCCCAAAGGATGTATGTGATGTCAATCCTGCAATCCTGAGTGCATTGTCACCAAACTCAGACGAGAACCACGACTTCTTCTCTGGTTCTGGTTCATCTTACGTAATTGGTAAGCATGAAGCAACAGAGGATGAAGACTGGGACTTCTAGATAAGGTTAGAGGGGGGCGAAAGCCCCTCTTTTTCTTTGTCTCAAATACTGATATAATTATCTTGTTAGTCTTAATGTCTAACAGGAGCCTAAAAATTAAAAACCCCAAAATATTTTTTGCAGCCCTTACCTTAGCCTTCTCTCCATTGCTCATGGCGACCTCTGTAATGGCTCAAACACGTGATCAATATGATGTCCAAGTGTCTCAGGCACAGGCGAAAGTTAATGCCGCCCAGGAGGCTCTGGTGGCTGCTGAGGGGGCATATCAGGCAGCACTTACAGCCAAGGCAGAAGCAGATTCAGCGGTAGATTCAGGAAAAATATCTTTAGATTCTGCAATACAAAACAAAATAAATAAAGAACAGGCTTTGGCAACTGCCCAGGCACAATTGCAAAAGGCACAGACTGATTACAACACGCTCCTAATTTCAGACCCATCCTGGGTAAGACCAATGGTCGAAGAATCATACACAGTCGATGTACCATACACGGTGGATGTTCCATATGTTGTGCAAGAGGAGACAACGTCTACTGAAGAGGTGATTACTTTAGTCCCCCACACAAATGTTGTGACAACCACAACAATGGTTCCAAGAGAGGTAACATCCATTATTCCATCTGGTCTGATCGCCAAGGTCTATAATATGCAGGGATACAATAGTGCTCCGCCATTACCCACAGAAGACAGACTATTGTTTACAACTACCGTGAGCAACATAAATTTTAACTGGGGTGGTGGAAGAGTTCTGGACTCTGGACCATATGAAGATACTATCGTAAACTTCTCGGGTAGTATCTATATCCCCCAAACAGGCACATATACTTTTTACTCACCTGCAGATGATGGAACCAAGTTAATTATTGATGGCAATCTAATTATCAATGACTGGTATGACAAGGGTGGCGGTGGCTCAACGGTGCAAGTCGATCTAACTGAGGGTAGCCACTCAATAACTCTTTGGTATTATGAGAATGGCGGTGGAGCAAACGTATGGCTATACTGGGCAAAGCCAGGGTACGGACTTGAAATAGTTCCACCATCAGCATTTGGGGAGCAAACCATAACTTCTATCGTGTATGACGAGGTTACAACAACCAATGAAGTGACAACGTACACAGAAGAAATATCTTACGTCGAAGTAATTTTATATGTAGATGTTACATATTATCGACAAGAAACCAGATACCGTAGGGAAGATCGTGTACGACTAATTCCTGACCAAAGTGCATCGGCTCCACTGATAAAGAACTCGGAACTTCTTGGTCCAATTTCAAGTGCCCAGGCATCAGTTGATTCCGCACAGGTAGAACTGTCATCTGCGATTCAGAATGTATCATTATCCCAGTTAGCATATGACCAGGCAGTGGCATCTCAGGCAGAAAAATCGGGTATAATTGAAGCAACGTCTAACGATGTAACGATTAAACAACAGGAGTTAAATGTCGCTCAATCAGAATTGGAAGCCATTCCACCATTCAGAGAGCCAGCACCTTCACCTACGCCGAGCGAGGAATCTGTTGAAGAGCCAACAAAAGATGTCGTGGACCAGACACCAGACACAGACAAAGCAGCAACCACCGAAGAATCTGTTGCCGTAATAAATGATTTAGAGCAGATTGCTCCAGAAGAACTTACAGACGCACAGGTTGGGCAACTTGTAGATGCAGCCCTAGTAGTATTTGAAACAGCAGAGCAGGGATCTCCTGCATACGAACAAGCACTTGAAGCACTTGCAGTAGCAGCACAAGCAGACGACCCAGAAATTCCTACTGAACTTGCTGCTATCCCACTACTTGGCGATGTGGCTGGAGCAGTTCTTGACGTATTTAATGATCTTGGAAATGTTGGAGCAGACATGTCTCCACAGCAACGAGAAAAAGCAGAAGAAACTGTTGTCGCTGCTGTTGTCGTAGGACAAGTAGCACAGATGGCAATGGGTGCAGCGACTACTGCTGCAGCAGGTGCAGTAGCCTCAACTGGCTCTGCAGGAAGGAGACAGCAATGAAAAAAGTTATTGACGGAATCAGAAATGTTCTAAAGGATATTCTGGACCAAGCATGGACACTTCTTGGTATGGCGGTAGCCTGGCTGGTACTTGAGGGATCAGCAAGAGACGTAACAGGAAACCTAATCCTGATTACTCTTGCCATATGGATATTGACCTATAGAGTTCGCAACCCAAAAGAGTAGTATAATTATATTATGAAAGTTAAACCCCTAATTTCTATTCTTATTGTTGCAGCCACACTATCACTATCTGGTTGTGGCTGGAGTGGATACTATCGTTATCCATGTCAAGACCCAGTAAACTGGAACGCTGAAGAGTGTAAGCCACCTATTTGTACAGCAAATGGATGGTGTTCTCCAGATCTACTTGGCTTTGACCCAAATGCCCCAGTTGAGACTACTGCTCCAACTGACACAACTGACACAACAGTTGTAGACCCAACTACAGTAGAGACAGGAGACCAGACAAATGGCTAAAAAAGAAAAGTATACCCCACAAGACCTGGATGCAAGACTTAAGTTTATTATTGGTATTACCCTGGGTGGAGTACTATTTATCACTGTAGGAGCAATCCTTTATGGTCTTATCTTTGTTACACAACCAATCGGTGCTCAGGCTGAGAACGACAAGATGTTCTTCAATGTGCTATCAAGCATTGCTACCTTTATTACAGGTGCACTTGCTGGACTAATGGTTGGTGCTAAGGGACAGGGCGAATCAGCAGACGCTCCTGTCGAAGAAGTAACCGAATACTAAAATATTGACAATCCCCCCTTTTTAGGATAAACTTTATGAGTAAGCCTGATTAGAGGGGATTTTTCATGACTGTAATTGTTGCAGTAAAAGACAAGCAAACCAACATAGTCTATATGGCTGGAGACAGAATGGCTTCGACAGATTCGTCTAAGATCAAACTGGCAGAGCCGAAGGTATTTATGAATGCTGGCTACCTGATTGGGTATGCTGGAACAATGGCAGGTAGCAAACTGTACCATAACTTTGTACCATCCTGGGCTAAAGACATCAAGGATATACATGCCTTCATGCAGTCTGGATTTCTAAAAGAACTAAGAGAGTTTTATGACGAGTGGAACATCGACTATTCCAATGACGCAGACCTGGCATTGCTAATATCTGTAAATGGAAATATCTATGAGCACCACGCATCGGATATGTCTATGACACTTCTTGAGGATGGTATTGGTGCAATTGGTTCTGGATCAGAGTATGCTCTTGGCAGCCTATATGTTACTCCAGGATTTGCTGCACATGACCGTGCAAAGATTGCAGTAGATGCTGCAAATTATTTTTCACCTTTTTGTGGGTATGGTGTTGACATTGTTAGCACGGAAGAGTATAATTAAAATATGACAGAACACAATATGACAGATGCAGAACTAAAGACTGCAAAAATGCTGGATTGGATTAACGACGGTATTGACAACGGATGGATTTCAGAACCATTCTGTTATACACATGACGGTGATCCATACATGACAGAAGAAGAAGAGCAAGAGTGGGAAGACGGTGGAGATCCGTGTTGCCCAGTACTTAAGATTCTGGTATAATTAATACTCACAATTAAATAGAGTTATGACTGCAAAACTGCTAAGACTCCATGGTAAAGACTTAGTGTAGGATGTATGAGGTAATTACTCTGACGAGGTAGGCGTTGTCTTTTCCTACCACCTTCCTCCTTAACTCAGTTGGTAGAGTGTTCGGCTGTTAACCGAAATGTCGTTGGTTCGAGTCCAGCAGGGGGAGCAATATGGGTCGCACCCATAGGAGGCTGATATACCTTCGTAAACGTATATTTGGTTTGACTAGGCATACCAAGATCTTAATAGACTGGGAATCTAAAAGTTTTAGCGTTGGCTCTATGAACCTTTGTAGAGACGTTTTACTGGTAGCGAAATTACCAGTCAGTGAGCAGAGGTCGCTAACTTTGGCTCACAACTGGATAGGTAGTTTAATGGCAAAACTGCAAGGAACGGCAAGTTGGGAGTTCGACTCTCCCTCTATCCACTAATGGTTCCACTTGCACCACTCCTGGGTATGGGATAAAAGCAAGTAACTGCGAATATAGTTTAGTGGTAAAACTTCTGCCTTCCAAGCAGACTATGCGAGTTCGATTCTCGCTATTCGCTCAAACAGTTATCCTCTTCTTGGATGGGAGTTCTCGTCTGACTACAGGATTTCTGGGAGATAGTCTGCCTGCAGGAAGGGCTATCTTTAAATTGGGTTAGTGCTGTTTCTAATGATGGCTACTTGCAAGGCTAACCTCCCGACAGTCGGGCGAATCCGAAGGGGCGATATCCTCGGTCCAGGCTTCATAGTTCAGTTGGTTAGAACGCCACCCTGTCACGGTGGAGGTCAGGGGTTCAAGTCCCCTTGGAGTCGCTCGAAGTATAGATCTGAACAATCTATACGGAGATAGGTATATCCGAAAATGTCGCTGTTCCAGCGGTAGTGTGAAAGCGTTCAGGCTCATGGACACTATGACTATGCGAGAACTAGGATATACAGCCAGTAGCAAGTAAGCCTTAATCAAAAGGGGATGCATGACTGGCATACGCCACCTTAACTCAGTCGGCAGAGTGCCATACTTGTAATATGGATGTCGGGAGTTCGATTCTCCCAGGTGGCTCTTAAGGAAAAGGAGGAAGTTATGGCTAAAGCACAATTTCCTATTGACGGTAAACTTGGAAAAGATTTCAAGGTTACCTCGCTTATGGGGATGAGAATCCATCCTGTTACTAAGCAAAAGAAGCACCACAATGGAACAGACATTTGGTCTCCACACGAGCCATGCTGGATCGAAGCACCTTATGACTGTACAGTTATTGAGGCAAAGAAGTCTACGGCTCCAGGCGGTGGATTCGGAAACTACGTAATTATCCTTATGAAGATTAACGGTCAATTCTACACCTCTCTATTCGCACACATGGGCGATGGAACACTAAAGGTCAAGAAGGGTCAGAAGATTGAGGCAGGAACTCCTCTTGGAAAGATGGCATCTACTGGCATGTCTACTGGCAAGCACCTTCACTGGGAACTTCGTCTTGGTAAGCAGCACATCTGGGATGCCAATGGCAAGAACTACATTGAGCCGATTGCATTCTTTAAGGCACTCATTGCACAAGAAGCAGCAATTGCTACTGCTAAGGTTGTTGCAACAGAAGATGATCCAGTAGCACCAGCACCAACTCACAATGCTGCTACAGCAAACGCAGTAGAGGCTGCACGAGTTGCTGCTAAGGGTGTAACTCCTGCTCCAAAGCCTGCCGTTGCAAAGCCTGTTGCTGCTCCAGCAGCACCTGCTACAGCAAAGCCTAAACTTGTTGGACAACTCAAGAAGGGTTCTAAGGGTGGCTCAGTAGCGTACCTACAAAAGTCTCTTAAGGTTGTTGGCGACGAGCCAGGGGTATTTGGAGAGAATACTCACAAGGCTGTAGTACTACTACAAAAGAGAACCAAACTAACTGCAGATGGTGTAGTTGGTCCACTAACATGGGGAAAGATTAAGTAATGCCAACATATGAATATGTTTGTAAGGCTTGTGACCACACTTTGACTGAGGTTAGAAGCATCCACGACCCATCACCAGAACATATGTGTGAAAAGTGTGGGTATAGAATGAATCAGGTAATAGGAGGAATCGGTATCCAGTTTAAGGGTAGCGGATTCTATAGAACGGACAAGTAATTGGTAGATGTGGTAGAGGCAAAAGAGTGGGTGCTCACAGCCAATGACCGTTGCGATGCAAGAGATTGCGGAGCACAGGCATATGTACAAGCCAAGGGTGTAACAGGAGAACTATTTTTCTGTGGTCACCACTACGAAAAGACAATCAACGCTAATGACGGATACGAAAAGATGATGCAATTTGCATTTGAAATTGTAGACGAGCGTGATCGACTGATCGTAAACAAATCTAAGGGAGATGATTACTAATATGTTTGAGTATTATGTAAAATCAGTAGACAACGTAGTAGATGGAGATACCATCGACGTTGTAATCGATTTGGGATTCGACATCCTATTCCAGTCACGTGTACGCCTGGCTGGCATCGATACGCCTGAGTCACGTACGAGTGACAAGGCAGAGAAGGCTCTTGGTTTAGAAGCCAAGGAATATCTAAAGAAGAGTATCAAGGCAGCCAAGACTGTTACGATCCGCACAGAGAAGATGGATTCATCTGAAAAGTACGGTCGCATCCTGGGTTGGGTGTACCTTGATGGCGATTCAGAGTCAATCAACAATAAGATGATTAAGGATGGCTATGCTTGGGGGTATCTTGGTGAGACCAAGGTAAAGGACTTCGAAGCACTTGCCAAGGCTCGTAAAATCTCTGGTAAGTAAAATAGTATAATAGTTTTATGGAATACATTATTGGATCTTTTGTTACCCTGGCAACCTTGGCGTTGGCTTGGTGGGTAGTGACAGCACGTAATAATAAACAAAATACTATTAAATTCTTTTACACCCAGAGCAACATCTACGAACGAATCAAGCCATCTTTACCATATATGCCACTAAGGGAACTAAAGACCCAGGCTACAAAGTATCAAGACAGTCTTAGCGTTAAGATTCTGTTTACAGAAAATAAAGCATACTGGATTAGAGACAGCGTATTCTACGTGGCAGAGATAAGTGAAGATGGCTTCATAGACTATCCTACTAGTAAGCCAGTTGACACAATGCACATGGATAAGGTAGAATTAGATAGAATGAGTTTTATCGTAGACAAGTTAACGGAAGGTGAGCAAAATGATCGTGGCAATTCAGGGAACACGAAACTTTAATGACTATCAGATTTTTCTGAGAGCCATGGGTACTGCACTATCAATGCTGCCTGATGGAGATAATGAGTTTATTATTTATTCAGCAGGACCAGCACAGATTAATGTGATGGCTATGGAGTTTTCTAATATTACAGAACGTAGTATGAAGGCACGTGGCAAGAAGATTAAATTAGTTAAGGTACCAGCAAGTTTTATCAAGAGCAATATCCACAGCGTAAACTACTTTATCTATCTTAGCAAGCCAAAGGAACCATACTCTGATTTGGTTGACTTGGCTGAGGCTAAGGATATTGAAGTTGGCGTTTACAGATATTAGTTTGGTAATTATATAACAATGAAACAATCGAAACAAGGAGTGACTATGCTAATCAGTTCACTTGAGCAAATGGAAGAAATCGTAGAAAAGAACGATAACCTTTCATGGGACGGCTGGACCGTTCTGGAAAACAAGACCAAAGAAAACGGCATCATGTCAGCAGAAGGCAGATACGTTAACGGTAGATGGATCGTACAGAAGCGTTACGAGGCAACTGCTAGTGGTTGGGAGATTCCAAATAAGTTAGTTGGCTAAAATGAATAAGCATGACTGGAAAAATGAAGCAGCCTGCTTAGACATGGAGGTTAACGACTTCTTCGATAACTATGAAGAAGATGAAACTTTGAGACCTATGATTGATGCAATCTGTGCATCTTGTCCTGTTCGCAAACAGTGTTTCGCTGTTGGTGTTACCCAAAAAGCATATGGCGTTTGGGGTGGGGTATATTTCGAAAATGGAAAGATATCTCGTGAATTTGGCAAGCACAGGGGCAAGGATGGTTGGGCAGAAACTTGGAAGAGCCTAACCATAGAGGAGGAATAACTATGATGTACACAGACGCAATGAAACGAGCGTTTCGTTCCATCGTTCCACCAAAGGGATTCTACGTTGAGTTAGTTGATAATGAGCACTTCATTAGCGTAAGAGCAAAGGAAGATGTTTTTATGAGACTGCTTGACGAAGATAAACGTGCTGCAGTAGAGTACATGGTAAGGGTTAAGAATGCCCTGGAAGACAATGGAGCCATTGTCCTACTTGTACGTGAAGGCGGAAAGGAGCAGTTCTAATGTATGAAATACTTTTAATTATATTGGTTAGCATCATTATACTGCTACTTGTTGCAAACAACTTTAGGCTATTTCGTAAAAACAAAAAGGCACTGGCTGCTTTGATTGAGGTCTATGTAGAGCGTAATGCTTTAGAGGACATGATTAAAGACCAGGCTATTGCTGAAGAGAAGCCTATCGATCAGACTGAGGGCTTTATTAAGTTCTTGTCTGAGTCTCGTGAGTGGGCATTCAACTATATTGAGGATGTTCAGCAAGAGATTGTACGATTTGGAGAAATTCTAAGTAAGGCAAATAGCCTTACTAAGGATAACTCTCTAAACAAGGTCTTGGTAGAATATGAAGGACTAAAGAAGTTCTTGCCAGACCCAAGAGAAAATAATGTTCAAGGAGAAAATAAATGAACGAACAACTAAAAGCACTATTGGCATCGTATGGACGCTCAGTCCTTGGTGCAGCAGTGGCATTGTACTTAGCAGGAGTCCCACTTGAGGACTTGCTATACTCGCTATTGTCAGCACTAATTCCTGTAGCACTACGCTACTTGAATCCAAAGGATGCTGCGTTTGGACGCAAACTTCCACCAGTTGAGGAGATTGCTGAGGCACTTGCCGATGTTAAGGTTGTAAAGGCTCCAGCAAAGAAGGCACCTGCAAAGGCTGCTGCAAAGCCAGCAACTGCAACAAAGAAGGCTGCTCCAAAGAAGTAGCAACAATAAAAAGATTAGGCGGATTCCATATCGGGATCCGCTTTTTCTTTACCCATGGTTAGAGAATGAATCATATTTAATATAGATATTGTTGTAGCCAGCGTCTCTAAAGTTTTGGCAGACCACAACCATCTCACAATCAAACTCGTTCGTAACATTGTTTATCCATCCGTGCTTAATCCCTTCCTGGAACATTTTTGCACGGTATAGACAGAGACCGTTAGATGTAGAGTAATACTCGCCATAAGATTTTTGGGCATAATATGGGTCAAGGTCACTGCCCTTTGGATTATACCTTGCAGTTTTTCTTGTAGCCCACCAGTCATAATGTCTTCCATCCTTACGCAATGATACGGCAGATACGACATCAAAGTCGGGAACAAATGTCTTAAAGTCTAATAGTTTCTTTACTGATTCTTTTGTGAACTGGTTGTCGCCCTCTACCATTAATACGTAGTCCATATCTTGCAAGAAGCCACAGTCAAAGATAGCCTTATTTCTTGCTTTAGCCAGGTTTTCTACTCGTGTAGCGTCCTTGACAGAACCAAAGGCTTGTGTCTTTATAGTTTCGTTAACGATAGATACATCCTTAAAAAATGACCAGTCCTTGCTTAATAGTTTTTCTTGTGTTCCATCTACAGAGTCATTCTCATAGATAGACAGATAGAATTCATAGTCTGTATAAGACTCCACAATTGACTTTAACTGTCTGTAATATCTTTCAATAGAGGCAGCGTTGTCTCGAATAATAGAATAGATAAGAACCTTTTCCTTTTTCTTTGGCTCTGCCACAACCTGGATTGGCTTGGAGGAAATTACAGTAGACACAAAATCTGCGTAGTTCTTCTTGACCGTCTCCCAATCGTAGTTGACAAAGACCTTCTCGCTACCAGAAATAAGTTTGGACATAGTGTCACCAGCCTCTAACTTTCGGATAGCCAGCACATTTTCTTCGGTGGTATTTGCAATTAGCATAGACGATGCAATCTCTTTATCATCAAATCCTCTTGCTCCAACAGTGGACGTAACAATAGGAATGGCATACCCCAAAGCCTTCATCATCTTTAGGTGTGTTCCAGATCCAGACTCCATAGGATTAATAAAAGCAAATGATTCTCTAAATTGTTTATCTAATTCTTCATCAGTAACACGACCAAGAACCTTAACGTTTGCTGGAAGTTTTGCCTTTATCCATCCACCAGCATCTCCACAAATATTAAACGTGTATTCTGGCATAGCCATGGCAATAGGAATAATGTTGTTAGCAGCCACTCCATTGGGTGGATGACCAGAGCCAACAAACATGATTTGTTTCGATTTTTTCCTTGTGTCTACAGGGGTAGTGTCAGACTTAGGACCACCATTAGGAATATACATAGAGTTCTTTGTGGCAGGTGATCCATAAGCCTCTATCATCTGAGTCAGATCATCCTTAGAGCAATATGTGAAGGCAACAGCATTGCTAATAGCACTTGCCTCGATGTCATAAACTGTTTGGATATCTTTACATCCAGCAGGATATAGTTGCTTTGCCATGGTAATTTCGCAATTGTGAGAATTGTATAAAATCGGGGTATCTGTAATGTCCTCAATAAAAGGAGCCGCAGCAGCATGGTCAATGATGACAAGATCAGTATACGGAAGAAGTTCTTTAAGTTTGTTTCTAAAGTCTTTTAGGTTATTAAAGAATCTTGGAATTGCTAAGTCTCGATTGTTACTTGCCGATCTTTCGGTGTATCTATTTGCAGCCTTCTTTAGGCTATGGTCAACCCCAATATGTATGTGCTTTAGGTTTTGACTAATTACCTGATTGATGTTTCTAGAATCCCATCCAAAAGATAGGACGACTACATTGTGGTCTGTTAGTGCCTCTATAAGGGTAGTGGTTCTTTCTGCTCCACCACTGTCTTTGTGTAGTTCTGCCTTACCCAGGTTAGCAGTTAAAACTAAAATTCTTGCCATAATTCCTCATTAATCCAAATCTGATCCTCAATGTCCTCTCCCCACTCATACTGTTTTGCTACAAGTTTAAACCCATTGCTACGCATAAAGGATGCGATATCCTCATTAGATACATGCTCTTCGTGCGTTGCAAATGTTTCTGTTTCTAGATGAAACAGTTTAACATTCTTTATGTAGTCACCCATACCAGCCAAGAACTGAAAGGTATACCCCTCAATATCAACCTTAACAATATCAATTGTCGAGTCCTTCAATCCAGTGCTAACCAGGATAGATTCCATCGTTGTGACTGGTACAGAAATAATTTTGTGGGGGTATTCAGGACGCTCAAACTTATTGTTGTAGATAGAGGATGAACCCTGGTAGTCTTTGTCATCAGATACAATCACGTAGAACTCCGTTGTTCCAATGTAGTCAGAAACAGCACAATTAATAATATTAAAGTCTGGGTACTTGATCTTCGTAAGTTCGGCAGCATCTTCTCTTGCCTCAATGGCATATACTGTCTTGGTGTTTAGGTTGTCTTGCAAATACTTTGCATCATCTCCATCACGTGTTCCGACATCGAAGACAATGTTTGCTTGTTCTCCAAAGAACATTTTATAATATGATACTACTGGTTCCATCCACTTGTTGCTCAAAATAAGCCTTTCGCTATTTACTAATTATATCATGTATGGTATACTGTATATGCCTGCCAATTGGGGGCAATTAACTCGCTAAATATTAGGAGATGATAACATGGTATACAACCGTACACCACACGCAGGAAGAGACCTACTCTTCCCATTTGGAGACCTTGCTCAGGAATTTGAGAAGGTATTTAACCAGCCAGTAAAGGCAACATACCCACCATACAATGTCATTAGCGTAGACAATGATGAATGGATCCTTGAGTTCGCAGTTGCTGGACTAAATAAGAACCACCTTGATGTAACCCTACACAACAATGTTCTTACAATCAAGAATGACACTGTAGAGGTTGGTTTGCCAGAAGAGCAGAAGTATCTGCACAAGGGCATTGCTAATCGCAAGTTCGTTCGATCATTCAGTTTACCAGAGCACACAGAAGTTCTGAAGGCTGAAACTCGTGACGGCATTCTAACAATCACCTTGGTACGAGTAGTGCCAGAAGAGAAGAAGCCTAAGAGTATCAAGATTAACTAGATTTTCCGCATGGACGCTACCTTGGGAAAACAGCCTGGACATGCTGTAAAACTGTCCATTTACCTTTTATGTGCTAAAATAGATACATGGAACAATTACTTTTACAATTAAGAACGCTACTGGCAGACAACGTTGCCATTGGATTTAAGGCACACGGCTACCACTGGAATACTGAATCGGACGATTTCGAGCAGATGCACAGATTCTTTGGCGGTATCTACAGCGACTTCGAGGGTGCTACAGACACCTATGCAGAATGGCTACGTATGCTAAAGGCATACTCCCCATACAGACTAACAGACTTCTTTGACCTATCTACTGTTGGAGAGGCAGTTATCGTTGGTGACCCACAGCCAATGCTTGCCGATCTATATATCGAGATTGAGGAACACATTGCAAAGTTGGTAGAGGCTGGAAAGATTGCTAATAGTCTTAACGAGTTTGGTCTTGCTAACTTCCTTGCAGACCGTCAGACTGCTTCTCAGAAGTGGTGCTGGCAGATTCGTGCAAGCATTGAGGTGGAAGACTAATGCCAGCAGGCAAGGGACGCTATACGGTTGGTGCCAAGGGCACACATGGATGCAATGGCTATCCAGTAGTTGGTGGCGAGGGCAAGGTTCATGGATGTCATGCTACTGAAGCAGAGGCTCAAGCACAGCAGGCTGCTATCTATGCAAGTGAAGCACGTGCAGAAAAGTCTGACATGTGTTCAGATTGTGGAGATCCTATGTGCAAGGTATGCGAAAAAAAGTTCTGGGAAGGATCTGCCTTTGCAACCAAGAAGTCATTTGGTTATCCGTCTGCAAACAATCCACTACCAGCAAAACACTCTGGTCCAAACACAGCCCCAGGTGGGGTAGTAAATCATCCAAAATCTACTCAAATGTAGTTGACAATAGCAATCTGCTAGTCTATAATATTATTATAAGGTCCGTTGGAGTAGCGGTTATCTCGTCTCCCTTTCAAGGAGAAGATCGTGGGTTCGAATCCCATACGGACTGCGATGCAAGAAATACTTGCACAAGCATAAAACTTATGCTACAATATATCTATGGAGTTAACTATGAAGTATTATGACATTAAATCGTATAAGCGATTTAGTCTGTCACGCTCATGGCAGCAAGCCAGTCTCCAACCGAGTCTCTAATCTAACTCGTTCTAAAAATAGATTCAAAACAATCAAACTAAAGTAATACCAAGCAGTTAACTCCTAACATATCGCATTGGTGTAATGGTAGCACAACAGATTCCAAACCTGTTAGCGTGGGTTCGATTCCTACATGCTTTGCCACCTGCTTTGGCTCAGTTGGAAGAGCGTCTGTTTGAAGCACAGAAGGTCACTGGTTCAATCCCAGTAGGCAGGACTTAACAATTAAATATAGATTTCCCTGTTATTCCCCAAGGTGGGGAAGCGGACTGTAAATCCGTCGCAATAGCATGGTTGGTTCGATTCCAACAACAGGGACTAAGGAAGGTTGCCAGAGTGGACTAATGGAACAGTCTTGAAAACTGTCGGGTGTAACAGCCCCAAGGGTTCGAATCCCTTACCTTCCTCCAGGAAACATGGCTGAGAGGCTTAAGGCAGCGGTTTGCTAAACCGTCGTAGGTAACACTACCACAGGTTCGAATCCTGTTGTTTCCACCACTGGATCTAAAGCATTAAGGTGATGCATCAGACTCTTAATCTGAGGAACATGGTTCGATACCATGTAGATCCACCAAGGGGCACAAGCATTAAGGTGATGCAACGGACTTTTAATCCGTGGAACAGGGATCGTTCCCCTGGTGCCCTACGATACACCTATAGTTCAGTTGGTTAGAATGCTTCTCTGATACGGAAGAGGTCCCTGGTTCAAGTCCAGGTGGGTGTACCATATTCCCCTTTGGTGTAATTGGCAACACTACGGTTTTTGGTACCGTCATTCTAGGTTCGAGTCCTGGTGGGGGAGCGAGAGGAGTAGCATGTTTATATCAAAAGCAAAACTAGAAAAGATCAAGATGGAAGCCTGGACACAGGGATTCGACAACGGTCGCAAAAAAGCGGTAAATGAAACAAGAAAAGTATTCCTTAAACTATTGACTAAAGAAGTAGACTTAGGTATAATTGAGTATACAAAAGGTCTCAATAGAGCAATAGAAATTCTACGCAAAGGAAAGCAGTAATGTATTCTGTAATTAAGGCAGAGATGGAACAGCACACAGACGAACATGCACACGGATCTTTTTCTTGGGACAGCCTTTTTGAGGTAGTCTTTGGTCTTGACCATGTCATTGCAGAGTTTTTCTGGAATGCAGTATTCCTCTTGGTGGGATTTGCCGTTTCAAAGGCGGTAGCCCTACGCAAGATTCACAAGTATATTGACGACAAGCACGGTGTGACCCACCAGAAAGATGAGTATTAAAATGAGTTTAAAGCCACTTGAAGATAAGGTTATTGTAAAGCCTATCGTAGAAGCAGAGAAGAAGTCTGCATCAGGTCTGATTATTGCAGGCACTGAAAAGGAAAAGCCAACTGAGGGTAATGTCATTGCCGTTGGTCCAGGTGCAACATTCGCTGATGGAACCAAGATGGTTCTTGATGTTGCCGTTGGCGACAAGGTAATTTATTCTAAGTATAGCGGTACTGAGATCGAGCATGATGGTGATTCATATGTAATCCTGCCATACCGTGACATCTTTGCGGTGGTAGTAGATGCCTAAGATTAATATTGAAGACCTCACTGCTGAACAGCAGGTAGTAATCGAAGTATTTGTCAATGAGGGCAAGATGCAGGCATACGAAGAACTACTTGCCTACTTCGAGCACGAGTATAATCAAACTGCCTCAGAAGACCCATACTACGGATATTACGTAAAATATGTCATTGACAAGATTAACGAACGTTATCAGCCAATGGTTGCCGAAGTAAATGAGTAAACGAGCCAGACATAGGTCACCATATAAACTACTTGATTACCCAATTAGGTCATACATTTATATGGCAAAGAATCGCTGGTATTGCTTTATCTTGCCAGACATTAAGAATAAGATTAAAAGTTTTAGGAAGTAACATGGAAAATATTAAGGTATTGGATGAGGGATATGTACGTTTGGTTGATACTCTTGGCAATGATCTATCTGTCGTTAATGCTGCACGTGTATCATATGATAAAGAGTCTGAAGAGTTTGCCCCCAAAGATGAGAAACTTATTAACTTCCTCATCCGTGAGGGTCACACGTCACCTTTTCGTCACGCAGCCCTCACATTTGAAGTATATGCACCACTATTTGTTGCACGTCAATGGTGGAAGTACGCAGTCTCAAGTACGCATGTAGACGACCAGAATGGTTGGAACGAATCTTCACGTCGCTACATTACAGAAGAGGAGCAGTTTTATGTTCCTATGCATAATGAATGGCGTAGTAAGCCTGAGAACAGCAAGCAGGGCAGCGGTGCACCAGTAAGTGATTCACTTGGTATGGTTTACACTAACAAACTAAATGAACTCATTGCTAAGGGTACCGAGTGGTATCACGATGCAATGAATGATGGCGTTGCACCAGAACTTGCACGTCTATTCCTACCTGCGTATGGCATGTATGTACGCTGGCGTTGGACCACATCGCTACAGGGCGTTATGACATTCCTTGACCAACGACTTGAGCACGATGCCCAGAAGGAAATCCAGGACTACGCCAAGGCTGTAGAGACCTTGACAAGGGGTGCTTTCCCAAGTACAATGGCAGTAGTGCAAAAACTTAAGGAGAGAAATGACTAATCCAGTTCCAGGACAACTGCGTGGTATTGGACTACGCCTGGATCCCCAGGGTATTCTATTCAGACCATTTGAAGAGAATGGACTACAGTGGGGATATACCCTAAAGCCAGAGGAGGGACAGCCACAAATCTTTATGAATGGTGAGTGGACTGACTTTGTTCCAGAAGGTGTTTGGATTCAGATGCTAAGTCTGTGGGAAGAGATGGGTAAGTCAATGAAGGAAAATATTGGAGATATCCAGGAATATCTACAGTATCCAGAGATTGCAAAGTTGGTTGAGTAATGATTGTTGGTCTTAGTGGTTATGCACAGACTGGCAAAGATACGGTCGCTAACTATCTTGTAGAGAATTATGGCTTTACCAAGATTTCATTCGCTGACCCAATCCGTGAAGCATTGTATAAACTTAATCCATATGTTCGGGTAGGTGGAATGCCACCAATCAACTTGGCATCAGCCATTGATCACATGGGATGGGAAGAAACAAAGAGATTCTCTACTGACGTGAGAGAATTGCTTCAGCGACTTGGCACCGAGGTTGGTCGTGAGATGTTTGGTCAGGATTTCTGGGTAAACCAGGCTATGTCAAAGGCTCAACAGTACGACAAGGTTGTCTTTGCAGATGTTCGATTTGAGAATGAGGCAGAGGCTATCCTAAATGCAAAGGGAGACGTATGGCGTATTAGTAAGCCAGAGGTTTCTGCAGTTAATAGACACGTATCTGAGTCAGCACTCGACAACTATAAGTTTGATAGAGAGATTCACAACCTTGGTTCGTTGGAAGAACTCTACCAGATAGTAGATTATTTTATTGCACATTAGTCTGCAGGCTGCGATATCATAACAGGTCAATGAACCAATCTTATAAGTTGGAATATGAGGGTTCAAATCCCTCTCGCAGTACGCTCCTATATCCCAACGGTAGAGGAAGAGCACTTAAAATGCTTTCAGTGTCAGTTCGAATCTGACTGGGAGTACTTGACATAAATATCTTGAAAGGATATAATATTATTATGAGTTATAAAGAAGACATCCTACGCCTACGAGCAGAGGGAAAGAGTTACAGCGAGATCAGCGATGTACTTGGCTGCTCCAAGGGAACCATCGCCTACTACCTGAAGGAAACTGGGGCAACAGAAGTGCCAACCACAAACAATCCTTACACTGATAAGGTTATTACCTACATTGAGAACTTTAAGATTAAGCGTCCCTGTGTAGCCTGTAGTCAGTATCTACACCCAAGCCAACTGGATGCACTTACTGGTGAAAGCGTAGAATCAATTTTGTCTATGGTGGTAGACAAGGAAACGTTTGAAGAATCTAAGCGTAAGGTTTCACAGTTGAAGTTTATCTGTGCTAACTGTGATCGTCTTCGTAAGTTTAAGGAAGACAACAAGGGCAAGTAATTGCCTGAGCCTCTGTAACTCAGTGGATAGAGTAGGAGCCTTCTAATCTCTTAGTCGCAGGTTCGATTCCTGCCAGGGGCACTTCATACTTTGATGGTTCGTTGAACCTATCAATCAATAAATTATTTAGCAATGCTTCAAAAGAATCATCTTCACAGGATACAAATGGAAGACTATTCTCCTGGTAGTTATAAGACCCTTTAGCCATTGCACTGCGTCTACTATAAGCCTTTACGTCAGTTATTTCGCTACCGCCAATAGATGCCAGGTTTCCGTACGTTGATCTTGGTAAATGATTAATTAAAATAGTTTCTTTTAACTTAGTTCTATTCATTGGCATTGGTACATGAATGTCGTAATCAATTGGATTCAAAATACCATGTGTGATTAGTACCTGATAAGTTCTATTTAAGAGATGGATATACGGTGAGTTTGGATTGAGGTTTCGATATCTATCTATCTTGTCTTTCAGTGATCCTCCATGCAAAACTGGAACGGTAGACATTGGCTCAAGGAAAAAGAAATCGTCATTCATAAACACAAAATCCTCAGAGATTCTATCATCATACGCAATAGTCTTAATTAGATTGTGAATGTTTTTAAACTTAGAAGATGTATCTGGCACAGAGATAAAATCACCAACATACCAGTCTGGCTTGTAGCCCACAACCCATATGCGGCTGCCAGGGAGGTTTTTAACAACAGATCGAATCGAATATCTTAGTTCTTCGTTCTTGCCCTGTCTACAAATGTAAACAATATCCATGATAATCAGGCTATCGGACTATTTATCCAAAGACCAGTAGATGCTTGATACTTGAGAACCTGACCATCCTGTGGGTCAGTAATCTTTACATTGTGAAGTTCTTCAAGTTCATATCCATTCTGAACCTTAACAAAAATCTGACCATTGACCTGTTGACCTCTAGTTACAACCCCGAGGTATACAAGGTGAGCAGGAGCCACAGGCTTGCCAGGAAGACCAAAGATCATTGCACCATTAACTCCAAGCCAAATAGGATCTCCAGTGTTTGCAGAAGACGTGTCAAGTCCCTCAAGAAGACCTTCTGTAATCACAAATCCGAATTCATTTGCCCCTATGGTTTCAGCCATAATGCCCATAGTTTTGGATGAAGTAGTTTCCGATGCATTAGATGCTACGCCAACTGGAATGTTGGTAGAACTATTATTAACAATTTTAGTATACACTGGGGTACCCCTAGTAATTGTTGCTCCATTGGCATTCTTTACAATGTGCTTAACAGTACTTGTATAGTTTTCGATCCACTCAGTATTATAATCACTTCCGTCAATCTTTGCCAAAATGTCTCCAGCAACTCCACCAGGAGGCACTCCAGGTCCAGCAGGACCCTCTGGTCCAGGAATTCCATCAGTGTGATTTGTAAATCTTGACATTAGTTGCCACTCTCCAGATTAGTCTTTAGAACAGCAATGTTGGTTCCATTAGTATTTGCAATTGCATACAGGGAATCTGTCCCAGGAAGTTCCCAGGAGATTGCATGTCCAGGAGCGATTCGATATCCATAGTTGGTGCTTGTCACACCTTCACCACCAATATAAACATATGCTGTAGCATCTACATTTTGGATAGTGATGTCCAAACCAGAGTGAGTTCCGTTTGGGGTAAGTCTTGTAGCAACGCTGTTGCTAAGTGTAAGTAGGTTGTGAATAGTCATAGTTTAATTATACACCAACTATTCCGACAATGCTTGGTATGCCCAATCCAGAACCTGTACTGCGATCTGGTCATTGGCAACATCTTTTTGGTGTAAAAGAATCCTAAACTTATTAAAGAAGTTGATTCTTTCATAGGCAAGAGCAAGATCAAATATCTGCTCACCAGCAGGACCAGTAACATTAACTAACTTGGTTAGTTCCATTAGGATTTCTTCAGAGTCCATCTTACAATTATACCCCTTTTCTGGTATAATTAGATTATGAATAATTGTCCTGAATGTAATCACGAACTGGTGAACATAATCTATGGTTTCCCTACCCCAAAACTAATTGAGATGGCACGTGCAGAGGGTATTGCTCTGGGTGGGGCTATGTCTGGCAAAGATGAGCCTACTCACTACTGCTATGGATGTCACGAGGCATATCCAAAGGTAGAGGTTCCATACCACTCTTATCAGTAGACGGATCTTCGTCTATCATCTTTTGAATAATGCTATACCGAAGGGCAAAGGCTTGTAGTCTGTGTCCTGGTATTTCTACTTTACCATTCTCTGTGTCAATTACATAGATTCTGTCTGGGTATATGTGGTACCTGTATTTGTCAGTTAGCATATAATAATTATATCATTTGCACTTGACTTCTGCCTTGCTATTACCTATAATAGATGTATGAAACTATTTAAATGGAAGGTGCGTTTGGCACAGGCAGCGTATGATCGTGGCTTTGCCCATGGCATCGAAGTAGGCAGGGTAGAAAAGCAGAACGACATACTGTCACTGCTAAGTCATAACCTTGAATCAATTGATTGGACAAGAGAAGAGCCAATCCAGGTAAGGGATATCATCCCACTAATAAAAGAATACAAGCCCAAGAAAGACACTTGGGAAGACTTTAGGAGTAAGTAATGGATTTTAGCAATTTGGCAAACATGAAGTTGTCAGACTTTGAGAACATCGGTAAGCAAAAGTATAATGAGGGATTTGCTGCTGCACTAACTATTGTAGTAAAGATCCTTAATAAGAGTATTTGTGATGACTACATTGCAGATGGATCGTGTGAGCATCAGGTGTGCCCTCACAACACTGAGATTGCCGAGGGTCTTGAGAATGCAAAGAGAAACCTCAATTGAAAACTATCCTTAGATACATAGACTCATATACAGAAAGACAGCGTGAATGGCTTGCCTGGAAGATTTTTCCAGAGTTTGGCTTCTACATGGAGGCTGTAAAGCGTGTAGGGGAGATAGAAGAAAACGATCGATGCCTCAAGGCACTTGATGATGCAGACTCCGCTTGCTCTGAGTGGGCTAAAGAGGCTATTAGAATTAAGTATCATAGTCTAGAAGACATCATGGAGAAGTTCAAGGAGCAGGGTTTTGACGAGCAACCATTCTGATGAAGCCATATTTTTAGAGCATAGCACAGAGTTCTTCCGTGTAATGCATTCTGAAGGTCAGTGTGCAGGTAGATATTGTACAATACACAATCGCTCAGACCACCACATGCGGTCATTCCCACAGTCATGGCGTAGCGATAAGGGAATCATGGAGAGAGTCTGTCCTCATGGTGTTGGTCACCCAGATCCAGACGAATATCGTTCTAAGATTAATGGTCTTGGTGTTCATGGCTGTGATGGATGCTGTGGGTAGTTCCAAGTAACTATTGACATTTTATAGCCTACACGATATACTTTTATTATACAAAAACAAGTTAGGCAAGCCATGCAATTGCTACAAAGAAACAAGTCAACGACTCTCGTCTGCACCCATAATACAGGCTATGAGATGGAGTGGGATAGTGACGATCCGCTATTCCTAGTAAAGAATGATGAAAGAATCATTAAGCAATTAGAGATTGATGGCTATCGTATGCACCCTCTGGTCCCAGAGATTATCGTGTGGAGCAAGTCATTGGACTTTCAAACCACTTATATTGCACGTAAACAGGACTTCGATGAAATGGAGATGTTCTAATGACTTTGTACTATGTAAAGCAAGACGACACTGTCTGGGGATGTGGAGATCCAGAATGCTGTGGGGAATACTATGAAGAGATTACAGAGTCCTTCGTAAACTGTGAAGATAACATTCCTGAAGCAGACATGACTGGGGACCACCTGCATGGATGCAATGGTGGTGGACCTGTTCTTAAATGGCGTAAGGCTAAGAAGAAGGAAGTCCAGGCATACGAAGATGGAAAGACCCAGGGCTTCCAGGAAGGCTCTGACTGGGGCATAGAGTGGCAGAAGAAGCAAGCCAATGATGCAGCCATGAAGTTGTTCAGGGCTAATAGGGATAAGACTGTTCATGAGTTGGTTCATGAGGGGTATACTGTCACAATCAAGCGTGGGGAAGTAATCGAGAACTATTATGAGGAAAATAATGATTAGATTTAGGCATTTGGAAGAAAGACTTAGCCCAAGCAACCTATACGGTATTGCTTTTGAGCGTCACCCAAAGGGTAAATCTCTAATTATTCTTGCTGGTAGGCATCAGTACGTATTCTCGACAGGATCAATGTTATGAGTGACATACTATTAGTATTCCCAGAAGTGTCCGAAGACCTCGTATCAAATATGATGGTAGCCATTACCAAGAAGATTGATGAGACTGGTAATGAAATTGCTATTCAAGGATTCCTTGGTGGGGAGCACGGCTATGGTGCACACTACAAGAATGACGTGTTTGAGATGCGTCCATTCTATTGGGGTGACTGTACCTGTAACCATGATGATCTTCGTGATGCTTGGGAGGAAGCACACCAACACGCTCAGGATTGCTACCAGACGCTTTTCCATGACATGCACTATGTGAACTATGGTGTAGATTGGAACTTCGATAAAAAGCCAGGGCATGGCTGGAAAAAAGGAACTGTTGATGATGAATGTGATTGTATAGATATCCTATATAAGCAATTCAATATTCCAAAAAATACTCCAGGTAGTAACGTTCACTGTACATGTGGTCAAAAAGAAGCCTATAGTAATTATTTGAATACTATCTCGCACTCAGATGAATGCCAGATGGACAAGCCTAACTTTAAGCACTATGCCTCTGGTATTGAAGTTGAGTGGTATAAGTACATTGGCAGAGATATGGAATACGAAGATTACACGGTCGATACTTGGGTAAATGTATTTAAGGATTGTTTAGAATCTATTAGTTCGGGCGAAAAGTTCGGCGGTAAATAAGAGGTCCTACAAGCACAAGTGCTTGACATTCTCTACCATACCCTGTATACTTTTACTATAAACACAAAACACTTTTCATTAAAGGAAAACAATGAACCACAACTTTAAGCGTTCCCCCATTGCAGAAGTTAGATTTGAAATGCCACGTGGAGCAGATGCACTCTATGGTATAACTGGATACCTTGACTTTGCTCCGAATCCTATTATCACCATTACCTATGAAGATGGAAATAAGACTGTATTTGATACCAACCTTATCTATAAGCGAGGGTACGATGCAGGAGTCAAAGATAAGAATGATTCTATTAAGAATAAGTTAGGACTAAAGTAATGTCGAAGAATGTAAAAGAAGACTTTGACTGGCTTGCCGAACTTAACCAGGATATTGCAGACTATCGAGTATCCATCGAGAAACTTAAATACGATCTTGGATTGAATCTGTCAGAGGAATCTGTCTATGCTATTAAGAATCAGATATCGTGGTATGAGGGGCAGATCAATTTTGTCACCGACACCATTAAAGAATTCAATTAAGTATTGACAAACTATACCTCCGAAGGTATAATTAATATATAAAGTTTCCGTTAAACCAAAGGACAACATGCAAACTTTTCTCCCCTTTAAGTCTTTCTATCATACTGCTCAGGCACTTGACAACAAGCGTCTCAATAAGCAAATCCTGGAATGTTATCAGATTCTGAATGTACTATCAAACGACGATCCTCATGCTGGATGGCGTAATCATCCTGCTGTAAAGATGTGGAGAGGCTTTGAGATGGGTCTATACCAGTACGCTATGGTTATGATTGAAGAGGCTGACAAGCGTGGTATCAAGACTGAGAACAATCTTCGTAATCTAGAGAACCTTAACGAGCGTAAGTATCAGGACTGGGGTTATGGTATGCCTCTCTGGATGGACGACAAAAAGGTTATGGCACGTGTGACAACTACACACAAAGCAAACCTATATCGTAAAGACCCAGAGTATTACTTTGAGTTTCATACCGCCGTCGAAAACCCAAACAATGAACCATGCTGTGAACGATGCAACTATTATTGGGTAACTCACAAACAGGTGGCATAATGGATCCCATGAACGATATCTTGAAAGCAGTAGCACTGCTTGTTAGGAATGGTTATACAGTTACCTATGAAGCACCACCAATTGGAAAAGCAGGTACTGGGGTTTATTTCCATGTTACCGACGAACTTAAGGAGAGCAAGTGAGCAACGTATTTCTAATTAGCGATACCCACTTCGGTCACGCTAACATCATTAAGTATGCAGAACGCCCTTTTGACACCGTTGAAGAAATGAATGAGGTAATGGTTGAGAACTGGAATAGTGTTGTTAAGCAAAGTGACAAGGTATATCACCTTGGAGATGTTGCTATGAACTCTAAAAGTCTAGACATTTTATCTAGACTAAATGGTCGTAAGGTATTGATCAAGGGCAATCACGATATCCAGAAACTAAAGTTTTATACTCCACACTTCTATGATATCCGTGGTAGTCACGAACTAGATAACTTTGTATTGACTCACATTCCAGTTAGCGATACTCAAAAGTTGCGGTATAAGGGAAACATTCACGGACACACTCACGAAAAGAACCTAGAAGATCCATGGTATATTAACGTAAGTGTAGAGCAGATTAATTACACACCTATTGCATTAGAAGACCTTATCAAAGGAGATAGCAAGTGAAGCAAGAACGTATTGAAAGTGTTGGCTATTACCAGGCAGATCGTATTAAGGAAATCCTTGTTGGTCGAAAGGTTGTGAAGGCAGAGGTATCCACCCTTACTCTCGATAATGGAACTACCCTGCAGATTATTCCTAATGATGGTGGCTGCAGTTGTGGTACTGGGGATTACTACCTAGAAAACATCAATAAGTTTGACAATGTTATCACTAACGTAGAAGTTAAGGATATTAGTGGAGAAGCAGGTACCTGGGATGAAGACTCTCATACCTATCAGTTATTCGTATACTCTGGCGGTATCTCAACATCAGTAGCAGACATCAAGGGTTATGATGGCAATGGATACTATGGTACTGGATTTGAAATCTATGTAAAGCACGTAGTAGAAGTACCAGAAGATAAGTTTATAAATATCTTTGATAAGGATAACCATGAAACTAGATAACTATACAATTAGCAAGATGCAGGAACAGATTGCACAATTCCTATTCATTAAATGGCTTGAGGGTGGGCTGTACGATAGCAAGCACCCAGAGATTCAAGAACTATACGAGAACTACCATGCAATTATGATTAAGCAGGTAAATATAGTTGACTAATTTTGAGGTGTTCAAATGAAAAAGTATGAAGTAAATGGATGGGTCCTGTGGACAATCATTATTGCCAACTCGATCAACATCATTATCAGTGTGTTCAAATTAATTGAAGGAAACTAATGAACGATTTTGAGAATGGAACTGCTCCTGTTGCAAATAGCCTTGCATATCTTAATCTTAAATTGAACGATGCTATTGAACAGTTGAATACGCTATCCGCCAGGGTAGATCAGTTGCATGACGACTTAGGATTCTTTAGCCATAGTGTTAATAACGTAGAGATGCTAATCAAACGTATATCGCATGATATGCATGAAAAGACAGAGGAACACCCTCCTGTACGGTTCAGAGATATAGCAAATGGCGAATAATTGCTGGTACTGTGATAAAGAACTGGTAGAACCAACAACAATCTATACACGTAGTCATCGTAAGAAGAAGTATAGAACAGAAGTATCAGTACATACTGACTGCTACAAATCTTTTAATAAAGCGAGAAACCAATATAGGGTCAGAGTATCTGGCTCAACTAAACAATAAGGAGAAACAAAGTGATTGAAGCAACAGAGAAGGCATATGCAGAACTAAACGAAGCCATCCAGATGGGTGGAGGTCGTGATCCACATATGGAAGAGGTTCTCGCTATGAAGATTGGCTATCGTGAGGGATACCTACAGGCTTTGAGCGAGTTTAAACAAGATTAAAAAATCGGGGGAATCCAAAAGAACTACAATAATCCCTAGTATAAGATATAACTCCTAGTAGAAATACATAGGAGTTTTTATCTATTCTGATATGACAGATATAGGATAGTTATGCACATATTCTGATAGTTATTAACAGGCTTATCCACAGATAGATCTTACTGAGAATAATTCTTAATAGGGTATAAGATGTATTTTTGATAATTTTATGATGAAGAGAGCATCATTAATAGCCCTCGTAATCATTTTCCCAAATCCCCATAGCCCCAAATACCAGGCTTTCCCCTATCATACATATCCCCATTTGTCAAGTATGCATAATATCCCTGATTTGTCAAGCCTTTTAACCAAATTGTTATAATATCTATTGATAATTATTCTCAATAACATATAGACTTTGGGGAAAAATATATATCCTTCGTAATCTTTTTTATCAAAACATATAGGTTATTTGGGGAAATATATCAGACGATCGTAATGTATTTATACTAGGGGTGTTTTATATACTAGGGAGATTGGAGAGTACTTTCTTATACCCTGGCTTCGCCAGCCCTTCGGGGGTATTTAACAATGGATCGTAATACCCATAGTATATATAACACATATAGGAGATATAGCCCATGGATCGTAATGTCTTGATATGCCATGAATATGGAAAAAAATTTAAAGGGATCGTAATGTCTTTTTATAACAAACAATCCTATTTGATATGTCTAGATCTTCCAATTTTGGGGAAAAAATATATTGACATCGTAATGTTTATTTGGTAGAATGGGATTGTGGATTGTGATGGGCTAGCACATCCACACCCCAATGTCAAATCAGGGCATGTATGTTTATTTAGCCAAGCACTTCATCAAGGCTATTGAAGCCTGTATCTTCTATATCTAATCCTGCTAACAATAGATCGAATGCTTCTTCAATAAATCTCTTAGCAGTTTCTGTGCTTTGAACTATACCCTCGCTGATAGCATAAGCAAGAGGCAGTCCCAAATCATTGTATTCGACAAAGTCTGAGAATTCCGTGTCCAATCGGTATGTCATCCATAGGTCTGCTAAGATTGAACACTTAGTTGAATAGGGTGTAGTGTCCTCTGCTGGTTTCTCGTTCACGCTCTGCCTCCTTCTCTGCTACGGCTGTTTCTGCTACTACGATAAAACGGTTATAGATTACGGTTGGTAATACCCTCGCAATGTGCTGTCCAATCCGTTCCAAGTCAATGTTGAGGTTTCCAATTTGTCTACCAATAGCATTAGCAATCTTTTCCTCTTCTGTTTGTTGTCGTTTCATTTGTTCTCTTTTCAGTTATACCGTATCATTATACCAAGTAAAAGGGGGAAGCACAAGACCCGAATCTCATGCCTCCCCCACCATGTGGGCAACCCCTTACCCACCTAACCAGGAGTAGTCTCAACTGGCAAGTTAATTAAAATAGTGTGTCATCATTCTTGGTTACCCACCAGGATGGCTTCACGTCCTTGTCAACATCGATCGTCTTAAGCAATGATGCAATTCGTGCAGGGGCAAATGGCAGGAAGTTCTCAATGAAATCCCACCAATCACTTCCATACTCTGACTCAGGGTAGTGCTCCGCAATCTGCTTAGTCTCTGATGGTGTGCATTCTATAAGCAATGATGTCTCATACTTACGTGTACCGTGCCCATCCTCCTCATAGATGTATGGGTCAATGGTCAACGTATCTGACCAAGTGGTCCCATCATCTTCATTCCAGTCTTCCCGATAGAAGATGTTAAGGTCAACAGTTCTACTTGACAATCTCTGCGTCCTCTCCATAGATAACCTTCAAATCTTCAATAGTATCAATAGGGATGTCGATGTCCCCATACTCGCATTCAGCACAATCTGGGTTGCCGTCTTCAAAGCCCTCTTCTTCAGTACAGTCACAGCGACGGTATACCCAAGTAGGAACTTCAGTGTACTCGTCTTCCCAAGGGTTCTCGGTGATGTAGTAGTGAATACGATTTACATAGTGCCAGCCAGATACAATGTAAGTACCCTCTTCACCATCTACTTCAGTCCAGATAGTGTTAGGGTCTTGTGCCTTGACAAACTCATACTCTTCACCATAGGTTTCGAAATGTAGTTGGTCATACTTGACAAGACTATTCTTGATTGGATTGAAGGTATCTACCCAAGCGTCGTAGGTATAAAACTTGCTCATTGGGGTCTCTTTCTTAGAAGTGGAAGTCTACAAATACAATATACCAGTTTTTGACACCGTTGTCAATACTGTTCAACATATGTTTTGTATTTACAGAGGCGTGGTGCATGTCATAAAAATATGAGTTATAGTCCCATTTGCCTTGTGCCATATCAATCATCTTGGATAGGTCGTATAGTTCCATAGAGTAATCCATTTGTCCGTCATACTTATCAAGATAAGCATTGATATCGACGTTCTTCTCATTGAAGTATTTGCGGTATTGATTGAATTCTTCTATGCGTGTTGCAATAGCCTCATTGACAAGACTAATAAACTTATCAGGCTCTTCCTCATATGATACAGTCATAGACTGGTCGTTGTCGTCATACTGGCTACCCTCGTTAGGGTTCCAACGCCCACCGCCTGTAACAAACCAATCAAACCAGGCGTTTGAAGAATACTCATTGTTGCCAAGTTCACTCTCAAGAGTGTCCTTGACTGCTCGGAATGCCATGTCCTTGTCATCTGCTTGAACTGCGATACGCTGTAATACGTGCATGGGGTTTCTTTCTACTCGGGGTTATTATATAGTATGACAGGTCACGCTGCGATTGTCAAGTCTTTTTCAAAACTTCTTAGATATTCATCAGCGGTAGGCAACTGATCAAAACTAAACTTGATAGTCTTATCGCCATACACAGATATAAACTCACGAGTTTCATAGTTTAGGGTATAGACACCCTCACAGAATAGGTCATCATTCTCAAACTCTGAATTGTCCACAAGTGGCAATGTAAAACCAGATGAATAAGCAATTACCCTTAGAATGTCACAGCCAGTATTGCGAGACAAAGTGGGGTAGACTGATTCGAAAGAGTCACCGTCAGTAAATCCTTCATAGAATGAATCAACTTCATCATCAGTAATAAAATGAACCTTCTTTAGGTTAGTCTGAATACGCTCGAGGTTACCACGCTCGGTGATAAAGTCCAAGATACGAGTTCCAGTATACGATGGATAGCCATCCCATTGTCCATATTGGGCAACACGAGTGCGTCCAGTTGAATCGATTACTTTAGTGAGATTTCGGGTTCCCATTTATTATTCCTATTCGCTAATGATGTCGTATTTGATAAGGTCGTCAAGGTTGCCGTCTTCGTCAAGAGCCAACTTGATGTCGTCAGTCAGCATAAACTTGCCTAAGTCGTAGAGGTCTGCTGGGTGAGGGAAATCCTGTGGATTGACAAGGGCGTTGTGGTCTACAATCATTTCAATAAATACTCTAATTTTTGCCATAGTCTATTGTCTCAAACTTTCGGGGTAATGTCAAGTGTATTAGGAAAATATTTCATAGGCAGAAAAGTCAGAGTTGTCAACAGCATAACGCTGTGCATTCATCCAAGCAGTCTCTCCAAAGAAATACTTAGCCTTCTTATCCTTATTGGTAACTACCTTATAGTAGTCAAAGAATGTGTCAGATGAGTAGAAGGTGATCCCCTGGTTATGAAAAGACTTATCCCATCCAGTTTCTGATACCTTCGGCTTCTTGCTTGCAAATTTCTTCATACCTCCATTATCCCAAAAACTGGGGAAAAAGTCAAGAGGTTCGTAATATGTTTTTGAATGGTAAATATATTATTTGTGATCGGGCTAGCACCCCGAAGGGTCCTGGTTACAGGAAGTCTATGATGTCCCCATCAAATCCACCGATGTCCAAATCCATCATCAGTTCGCTGTAAGAAATCTCTCCCTTTTCAGCCATCTCAAATAGTTCTGCTACCATCTCGTTATCCATCAGTATCCTGCCTTATCAAACATAGCCAACAGTCTGTCGAGGGTTTCCTCATCGAGGTTGTCAATTACATCCTCATTGATTACCTTTTCAAACATTAGTCTTCTTCCTCTACTGGTGCGAACATTGCCTTCATACGCTGGAACCCATCATAGTCAAGGTTCTTAGTTACCCATTCCCAAATCTGGTTCTCTGCCTCAGTTGCCATACTTCATCTTCCTTTTCATCTTCTTGAACCAATTGTCATTTGCCATAGCCTCAATCCTATCAAACTTATCAATCATCTCTGATAGGATGTCTTTGTAGTAGTATGCGAGTTGCCCACCTGTGTAATTCATAAACTCTTCGTGCCCCTCGCTACTACACATAGAGGCATACTTAGCAATCTTTTTACTCTTCGTCATCTTCCACCTCTTCTACACTTTGGATTTCACTTAGGGTCTCTACCTCTTCATACACGCCAGAGGCAAGCAGTTCCCACATCTCTTCTTCGGTCTCAGCGATAATCTCTACGAGTTCGCCTGTTAGCACATAAAACTTTTTCATACCCACTATTGTATCCTTACCCTCCGACATTTATTATCCTACAAATCCGTATACCGCTTTTTGATACCGCTTACAAGCCAGGGCAGTGTGACCAATCTTCTTAGAATCCGATCGCCACTTCTTCCCACACTCACGACAAGCATACCAATCATGCTCTTCGCCCTTATGCTTACGAACCTCAACAATACTATTACTCATTGATTACCTCCACATTTACAGCGTCATACAGTTCGTTATACTTTACAAAAGAATAGATGTCATCTACATAAGCAGACTTATAGTAGTCAATCAACTCTTCCTCCGTGAAATTGTTTTCTAAGATTAGTTCATCCTCGTCAGGATAGTAATCAAAACTAATACTGACTCTTACTACTTTACTCATTTATGCATTCCTCACATTGGTAGAAATCATCTGCTACTTTGGTTAGTTTTACATCGTGATAGCCATACACACAACAAGTGTTACAGGCAATAGGTTCACAACCCTCTGGGCAATACTCTTGGTCACCCTCACAGATAGAGCAGAATGGATTACAGTCAAATGCTCCGTCGTGATTTGGGCAGGGTAGATGGTCGTGAGTGCACTTATACAATTCCATTAGCAACTACCATCATTAGGAATCTGGTCTTCTGGCACACCCATCATTCTTAGGACAGACTGACTTCTGTTGATAAGTCCCTCAAGGTAGTCACCAAAAGAATCATTGATGTCTAAATCTTCTTTCTCGCTAATAAACAAAGCGGTATCGCTAATAAGAAAATCGATAATCTCTTGATTAGTCATAGCCTTAGCCATTATGCTTCCTTTCTTTGATTACTACAACTATACAGGATACCTACGACATTTAAAAATCGACACGCCGTATTTGGGGAAAATATTTTGATCTTCGTAATTGGGATTTGGATGTTTGTATGGATGATTGGGGCTAGCCCCCCCCTGGGCAGGCACAGAAAAACCCCTACCGTTTCCGATAGGGGCTAATCCGTTTTGCCTTATGCCATTACGGCAGACTGAACAATCTTCATCAGGCGGTTCTTCTCAGCGTTCATCACAGGGTCAAAACCAGAAGCCGAAGCGTAAATGCTTTCGTTGTTTCCACCTCGTGAGTTGCGATACCAATCCAGACGCTCGGTCAATGCGTTGTAAGCACCCCAAGCGGTTCCCGAAATGGTGTTGTTGAAGTCACCAACATAAATAGATTGAAGCAGGTCAATCTTGCTGTCGTGCTTCTTGAATGAACCCTTGCTATCCTTTTCAGGGGCAGGGTAAGCCAACTCAACAATCTTGTCAAACTGAGCCTTAGTGATTTCCTTTTCAATCATAGCCTGAGCCATAAGAGAAAACTCGTCAATGTATTTGTGAGCCAAGCCAAGAGCCTCACGAGCAACGGCAATCTTACCCTCAGCAGTCTGAGTGTGTCGGATTTTGAAGGTCTGCTTTACATCCTTTTTGCCCTTGAAAGCAGATAGAGCAAGGTTGAGAGTGTTGGCACATACAACACGAACAGGAGTAATCGAAGCCTGAATAGCAACCGAACCATCGTGAGAGGTGTTGATTAGCAGGTAGTTGTCAATCTTGTCAGCACGACCATTAGGGTCAAGAGTGATACCGTCAGTCAGAGCAATCGAACCGAAGACAACACGACCATTCTTGATAGAACCAGCAGTTTCCCAACGACCGCCACCATCGAGGATGTTGTCACCGAATGAGAACAAGTCCTCGTTCTGAAGAACCTTGTAACGCTCACCAACAACGCCAAGAATGTCATTCTGGCTACGGTCAAATGGATTAGTGCGAGTTACAAACGAATAAGTCTTGTCACTTGAAAAGTTTTCTGGCACAGCAACGTCCTCAAGGCGAACATTCCAGTCATCAAGGTGAGCCAACTTTAGCATCTCGCTTGTGTTTACTTCGTTTTCGAATACAGTTCCAAGGTTGTGCCAAGCAGGTTGGCGGAGCGAAGCAAAAGCAACTTCGCCATTCTCTGAGATTTCGAGGTCGTGAGCCATAGTGGTTCAACTTTCTTTAGTAGGGATTTCTGATAAGACTATTATGACAGGTTTATCGGTGCTTGTCAATACTATTTGGGAAAAATTTTTAGCGTGTCGTAATTCGATCTTGCCAGGCTGTCAGTGGGTGGGGGCTAGCCCCAGCCTCACCCCTGCTTGGTTCTATCTTTCCCAAGATAGTTTAGGGTGAGTTGGGTGAGCCTTTTTACAACTTGCTCAGGTTAGTTGCTTATAGCAAGTCCATTACAGACGAGTAGGTGCTTGCTGGAACTTCTTCCTGCTGAGTCATTTTGAGAACACGAAGAGTCTTCTCCAACATCTCCAACGGCTTGGCGTAGTCTCGCCCATAGTGTCGTGAAGAGTTTGGGTCTTCTGGCTTCTTTGGCGACTCAGGGAAGCCGAGAGCGGTAGAGTCAATGCGAACATCAACTGAGTTGCTGTATCCATTTACAGAAACACGAATAGGGTTGTCGTAGTTGTCGCCAATCAACTCAGGGTTCTCGGTAAGAGCCTTGATAGTGAGAGCAACGAGAGACTTGCGGTATGCGGTTAGGTCTGCTTCATACTGCTTTACATCAGCAGGGTAGGTAGCAACGGCTGCCTTGATGGTGGCAACCTTCTCTTCTACAAGAGCGATTAGAGATGCGGTTGGAACTTTTACAGCAAGCGAACGAGCCATTAGTATCTTCTTTCTTTTAGGGGTTGTTTTATTGTGGTTCTATTATAGGGGCTACCACAGACATTTATTCAGGGGGTAAGCGTTTCGAACAGCCTACCCCCCAAAGTAAAAGGGATTAGTTAGACATTTCCATAGTGTTTGAGCAGTTTTATTCACAAAGACTTGCTCAGGTCTTTTCCCTATTGAAAGGGTCTTACTTGACGGTAGACCAGCGGTCAGTTCCGTTTACATCAAGACGGACACGGAACGAGCCATTGGCGTTTGCCACGACTTCCTGAACGATACCCGATACCTTGCTAACAGCGGTGGTGAAAGGTGAGCCAACCTGTGGTGCGGTGATGTTCGACATAGCGAACTCCTTTTCTGTGTCTAAGACACGCTTCATTTTTCTAATACCAACTTTTGTTGATAAGTCTATTTTACCAAGGAACATAGAGAATGTCAAGCACATTTGATAACTAAATGATAACAACATTTCTTTTTTTATTCTTTAGTGTTGCTTCTCTATTTCCTTGTAATACTATTATGCCTCATACCACCGACATTGTCAAGTTGAAATGGCATTTATTTTATAACGAATTTGGGAAAAATTGTTATCTTTCGTAACTTGACAAAGATCGATCCTGGGGGCTAGCCCCAGAAGGGGAGCAGTTTGTCAACATGCTCAGGTTGGGACGGTACCTAAGAAAGGTTAAGACGGTACCGCATATTTCGTAGCCCCCTACGAAACATCCTTATTCCAGACAATGTCTGACGTGAAGTCAACAATGCTGTCGTGGCTTACAGAGAAATCAAAGTCCCACTCTGGGTCAGGCTCTTCGCCAATCTCGTGTTCAATGTCAATGGTGAATGTGACGTTGACCTCAATCTGCTTAGTCTTGGTCAACTGAATGCCCAACTGCTCTGCAATGTAGCGGACAGTGTCTTCGTCGTGGTCCTCGATAGCCTCGACCAGAACGTTCTTTACCTTCTCCTCGTACGCCCACTTCTGCTGACGTACGTCACGAGTTAGGTTATTTGCATTGAAGACATCATTGGTCTTTGCGGTTACCTGAGCCTCAAGTTCAGCAATGCGGTCCTTCAACTGCTTTAGTACTGGGTGTTCGCTTGCAACGGTGTTGTCGATTACTGCATTCTCAAAGTTTTCCATTGGGGTTCCTTTTCTTCGGGTTATAAAACTAAGTATACTGTAGGGGTAGGACATTTAGTCCAAGAAGTCCAATGGGTTAAGGTCATTCTCTTCGCAGAGTTCACGAATAGTGTCCTCGTCTTGGTCAAGGGTAGCGATAAGCAACTCAATGCGAGTTGAATCATGAACCTCATCGAGTCGCTCCCAAGCCATGGGGTGACGCTCATGAAACTCATCGTAGTCGAAGGTGATAATGCTGTCTACGCCATAGTTGCCGTCGCCTGCTACATAAGCCTTGTAGTCATAGTCGTAGCGGATGAGAGTGCTCATTAGTTTTCCTTTCGTTGATGTATCTATTATGCCAGAAGCCACCGACATTGTCAAGACTATTTGGGAAAATATTTGGTCGTGTCGTAAAAAGATTTGGGCTGAGGGGCTAGATCAGATCGCTAGCCCTCCTGGGGGGTATTACGAGAATAAAGCCATAATTACCAATACACCACATAGGATGAAGAATGGTCCTGCGAACAGGACACATCCTAACATCATTGGGTCGCTTCTTTGCTCTCTATCCATTCACTGCTCCAAAAGTATAATTGCTATGGCAAGTATTACGATTATCCAGATTATCTCCATTCATACCCTTACTTTTTGGTCACGCTAAACAAAATGTCATTACGAGCAAAGACACACTGCGAACATAGCACACAGGCACTTCCCTGCTCACTAATCAATTTTACCTTACGGTTGTTCTCAGGGCAAGGGATAGGCGACTTTTCCTGCAACTTTTTGAAATCATCCTTACCTTCTGCAAAAGTGTTAGCAAGGTAAGCCAACTTGACACCGTATTGCTTCTTCAACTTGATACCCAATACACGGTTGGCACTGTCAGTTGAGAAATAGAGAGCAAGGTTTGGAATGTCTGCCAGAATAGGCACTGCAAAGTCTGAACGAGTGTATGCCCAGAATTGAACATCGGGGTTCATCTCGATTACGGCTGCCCACGCAACCGCATACTCTTCGCTAAAAAAGTCACCGTCCCAGTGGATACGGAACAACTTTTCTGCATTACGCTTTTCACAATCCTTCTTGAAATCGGTAATCATCTCACCAATAAGAACGGTCATGCCCAATAGGTCTGCAGCCAATAGTTGCTCATAGTTGGTAACGAGAATGTTGCGAACACCCTTGTATACCTTTTCAAGTCTGCCAGCATAACAAACCTTCTCGCAAACCGAGGTAGCCCCAGGGCATGAAAAAGCCTTACCTGCAGGCAAACCAAAAGTGTTAGCAATAGTAGGGGTCTTGCCGTTAGGTGATACAGCGTTAGTTACTTTACGGTCTTTGCTTCGAATAAGTGCCATGGGGGTTGCCTTTCTTTATGTGTTTATTTTAGCATGGGGGTCAGACATTTAAGGGGATATCGTAAGCGTGTCGTAAAAAGATCATCGGGGCAGGGGGGCTAGCCCTCCGCTACTTCCTAAGTTCGTCCATAGACTTTTTGATACTCTGAACGGCATTAGCAATCATAGCAATACCCAATACCGCCATAGCCAATGGAACCAAGATAAATAGAATTTCCATTAGTCCTCATACTCCTCATCAAGTTCAATCCATGCGTTTAGGTGGTGTCCCTCAACAATTGCGTAGGCAGGTGCTTTGTCGCTTCCACGCCAAGTAATTTGGAATGGCTCACCATTACGGTCAAGTCCGTCAATTGGCAATTGGATTAGTCGCTCATAGTCGCCATCGTTGCAGGCGTAGATAGCCTCGATGCATGGCTCA